>ENA-OQAB01000748-OQAB01000748.1-human-gut-metagenome-genome-assembly--contig:-NODE-748-length-16640-cov-3.074608_pt1 | contig 16640 bp, 21 predicted proteins | sample MGYA00242490_ERZ504517 | MGnify/ENA primary metagenome ERZ504517 (study PRJEB26092, sample SAMD00036298) | human gut metagenome | host: Homo sapiens | study: EMG produced TPA metagenomics assembly of...
AATACTGCATTCTTTCCATACTTCTTTTTTAATTTGCAATGTTGCCTGTTGAAGTCCTTTTTTCTTTTTCCAAATCTTTTTTAAGCTTTTCTCTTCTTTTGTAACAACTCATAATCAGTAAATATATCCATTTGTTGAATCATTTCTTTTTCTTTCACAATATTTTCTTCAACAACATGATTTGCCGATATATTTACTCTCCTAATCGTCAAAGTCTTATCGACATACTTATCATACCATTTTAAAACTGCTTCTCTTATCAGCTTAGAAGATGATGTAAATCGATCAAGATTAATCGTTCCATGAGCTTGTTTAGGAATCTTTCGACCATATCTATCAGTTGTGATTTCACCACTATATGATGACGTATTTTCGATATCATAACCCACATTTACAATAATTTGATTTGTTACTAAACCCTTATCCACCAAACTTAAAGCAAGTGAATCTAGCATTTCTTTTAAAACAAGTCTCCCTTTAAAAAAAGGATAAGGACAACTTAAAACCTGTCCTGCTCCAAAACTATTATTTTCTGGTTTATAAGCTTTAATATGTTTCATTGTGCATGGTTCATATCCCCAAGCATGATCAATTAAAAGCTCAGCATTAATCCCAAATAACTTATATAATAATTCTTCATTATAATACTCATCATCTTTACCAACTGAACATTTTGCAATATCTCCCATTGTATATAAACCAACTTCTTTAAGTCGCTTAGCATAACCACGACCTACTCGCCAAAAATCAGTAATTGGTTGATGTTTCCATAAATATTTCCGATATCGCATTTCATCAAGTTGAGCAATGCAGACCCCGTCATGATCTGGCTTCACATGTTTAGCAACAATATCCATTGCTACTTTCGCAAGATATAAATTTGTACCAATTCCAGCAGTTGCACTTAAACCTGTCGTTTGATAAATATCTTGAATAATCATTTTAGCAAATTCTTTTGGTGTTTTGTTTGCTGCTTTTAAATAATTTGTTGCATCAATAAAACTTCATCAATTGAATAAACATGTAGATCTTGAGGTGATACATATTTCAAATAAATTTCATAAATTCGTGTACTATATTCCATATAAAATGCCATCCGTGGTGGAGCAGCTATGTAAGTTAACTCTAAATAAGGATTTTCTTTTAACTCTGTATCAATATAGGATTCATCTTGAAAAGCTTTTCCTCGAATACTATGCTTTCTATTAGCATTAATTTCTTTAACTTTACTAACAACTTCAAATAACCTTGCCCGCCCTGGAATCCCATATTGCTTTAATGATGGTGAAACAGCTAAACATATTGTTTTTTCTGTTTTACTTGTATCAGCAACAACTAAATTTGTTGTAAGCGGATCAAGATTTCTTTCTACACATTCAACTGAAGCATAAAATGATTTTAAATCAATAGCCATGTAAATACGATTCTTTGTTTGCATACCAACACCTCATTTGATAACAAAATCATATCACATCATGTTGCATAATTCAATAAAATATGCAACTCATTATTTTATTAAATCAACTTCTTTACTCTTTTTCATAAGCTCTTTCCCAATTGTCAATAACATCGTTATATAACAAGCTCCTCCACCAATAAAATTACTAATTGCCTCAGCAATAAAGACTCCATTAATTCCAATAAAACGAGGTAAAATAATTGTTAATGGAGCAACAATAATAACCTTTCTAAAAATTGAAAAGAAAACTGCCTGTTTAGATTTACCTAATCCCACAGCAATAGCTTGTCCTGTCATTTGAAAAGACATCATAAAAAAGCCAAAGAAATAAAGACGAATTGAAACAACCCCATGACTAATAATATCTTGATTATGACTAAAAATACGAATAAATAATTCTGGTAATGATGTCACACACCCCCATAACAACAAACTTGTCACTAAAGAAGCAATCGTTACAAACTTCATACCTTGTAAAACTCTTTGATATTGCTTAGCACCATAATTAAATCCTAAAACAGGTTGTGAAGCATTAGCCAAACCTTGTCCTGGTAAGGAAATCACTTCACGTATAGAATTAATAATTGTCATAATCGCAACATACAAATCTCCCCCATAACTTTGTAAAGTTGAATTACATACAATTGTGACAATTGAATTAGTGATTCCCATCATAAAACCAGCCATTCCTAAAGAAAAAATCCTTTTCACATGACAAGCTTTTAATTTCATCTTTTCTCTTTTAATCTTTAAAATCGTCTTATCCCCAGTTAGAAAATGAAATGTCCAAACAGCCGAAACAAACTGCGAAAAGACAGTCGCAATAGCTGCTCCTTTAACCCCTAAAGATAAACCAAAAATAAAGATAGGATCCAAAATAATATTCGTAACTGCTCCAAGCATAACCGTCATCATCCCAATTTTTGCAAACCCTTGACTATTGATAAAACTATTCATCCCTAATCCAATCAAAACAAAGAAAGTTCCAAACAAATAAATACTCATATAATCATTAGCATAACCAATCGTATTTTCACTTGCTCCAAATAACCATAATAAATCTTCTTTAAAAAGAAAACCAATAACCATAATCAAAATAGAAAAAAGAATCAATAAAGTAAAAGAATTACCCATAATTTCTTCTGCTTCATCAATATCTCCTTTTCCCCTTGCAATCGAACATAGTGGTGAACCACCCATACCAAACAGATTTGCAAAAGCAATAATAATTGATATTAAAGGTAAACATAAACCTAAACCACCCATTGCTAAAGTAGCAACTTCAGGTATTCTTCCAATATAAATACGATCAATGACATTATATAAAACATTAATCAGCTGAGCGACAATCATCGGTCCAGCAAGATGAATAATATGTGATGACATTGTCCCTCTGGCAAAATTATTTTCCTCTACACCCACAAAAACTCCCCCTTAGTGTACACTATTATACATCTTTTTATCCTTGTACAAAAATGAATTTCGTAAAAAGAAAAGAGTTTATCGATGAAACTCTTTTGCAATATCTTGAAATTCTCTTTTTCCTTCAATATAATCCTGAAATACAACTTGTGGTGAAACACCTTTAAAGATTTGACAAACCCCACAATTGTCACAATCTCCATTATGACAATGAAATAACTTTTGAACATAATCTTTTCTTTCTTGTTTGGTTGTTTCAACAATCAATTTTTTCATAATTTAATCTTCAACCAAATCATCTAATTTATGAGCATATTGACTTTCCGATGAGACTTTCTTTTGAGAACTGTTCTTAAATCGATTGACTGCATTTTTAGCTTTGACAATTGACTGTAAAGTTCCCGCTCCAGCAATACATCCACCTGGACAAGCCATACCTTCTAATAAGTATCCATCATAAACACCTTTTTTAGCATCTTGTAACATCTTACGACAGTTACGTAAACTTTCTTCTAGCATGAACTTTGACTTCTTTATCAGGATACTTTTCATGAATACAATTGACAACAGCTTGCGCAACACCACCACTCACAGCAAAGCCACGACCATCAGCAGTTGCTTCACTTAATTCATCAATCTCAGTTAAATCTTCAAAATGAATATCCTTAGCTTCAAACATACCCATGATTTCTTCAAAAGTTAATACAAAATCCACATCACTTCTCACTGATTTACGAGAAGCCTCTAGCTTTTTCGCTGCACATGGGCCAACAAAAACAACTTTACAATCAGGATGTTCTTTTTTTATCATACGAGCAGTTAAAACCATTGGGGTTAATGCCATTGAAATATAAGGTTTAAATTCTGGGAATAATTTTTTAGCCATGACTGACCAAGCTGGACAACAAGATGTTCCCATAAATGGTTGCTTTTCTGGAACCTTATCTAAGAAATCTTCAGCTTCTTCAATCGTACATAAATCTGCCCCAACTGCTACTTCAATAGTATCTTCAAAACCTAATGCTTTCATTGCTCCTTTTAGTTTTTCTGGAGTTACTTTTGGTCCCAATTGACCAACAAAAGCTGGCGCAACAGCTGCATAAACTTTATAACCACGTTTCATGGCTGTAATAAGTTGGAAAATCTGTCCTTTATCACTAATTTGCCCCAAAAGGACAATTGACTAAACACATACCACAAGATACGCATTTATCATAATCAATATCAGCATGTCCGTTTTCATCTGTTCTAATAGCATCCATACCACAAGCCTTTGCACAAGGTCTTTCTAATTTCATAATAGCATTATATGGACAACTTTTTATACATAATCCACATTTAATGCATTTTTCCTGATCAATAACACTACGACCATTTACAATTTCAATTGCTCCCTTTGGACAAACTTCACGACAAGGATGAGCTAAACATCCTTGACAAGCATCTGTCACTTTCACAATATTATCTGGACAAGCATGACAAGCAAATTTAATAATATTAATAAGTGGAGGTTCATAATACTTTTCAGCAATTGCACTTTCACTAATCCCATTTGATAATAAAGTATGCTGATCTATCTTACGCAAAGGAAGCCCCATTGCTAGTCTTAACCTTTCCCCAAACGATTGCACGTTCCAAGAAAATACTTTCACGATAAGTTGCAACTTCACCGGGAATAATCTTAAATGGTAATTCTTCAATAACTGAATAATCTCCATCATAAGCCATTCTAGCAATTTCAGTAAAAATCTTTCTTCTAATATCTGTCACTGATGAATAAATTCCACGCATTTTTTTATTCCTCCTTTTTTCTTATTGTATCACTTTCAAGAAACGAAAAAAATAAAAAGGCACTTTCGCTTATGAAAATACCTATTCACTACAATGATTCATATATTCTTGCAAATCAGCATAAGCTTCCTTTATCCACTGATGAGGATACAATAAACGTCCTTCTTTCCATTGCATCTCAATGAAATCAAAACAAGCCTTTTGTAAAGATATTTCTAAATCCTTTTCCAACATAGCTAAATAAGGTGGTTCTCCTTGTTGATCCCAAGCTATCTTATCAGCCAAAAAAACAATCATATCATAAACACTCGGATGAGCCTTTAAAGTCGTATGACAACCAATTGCACTCAATACATCTTCATCATCAATATTAAAAAATTCTTTAGCAAATATGACTGAAATCCGTTGATGAAGCAAAAAAGGATATTTCTTTTCAGCAGGATCCAATAACAAACCATACTCATTAGCTATCTCAAGCATTTCTAAAGGTGAAACAATTGCACTTATATCATGTAATAAAGCTGCTTCAAAACAAATTCTTTCATCTACATGAAACTGTCTTGCTAAGGCTACACTCTTTTTAGCCACTTGAAAAACATGTTCTTTTGTTTTTTCTTTATGATATCTATCCAACACAATCGAAACATCTTGTTCAAGACATCCACTTAATTCTTCTATCTTTTTCATCTTATCCTCCAATTATAAACCTTATTTTACCCTCTACAAATCATTCATAATCTTAACCTACTGGTGCTGTTATTTCTATACAGTTTCCTTCACTATCTTTTATTTCACATACCCAATTATCGTGAATCTTTGTTAAAGGAAAAACAACTTGATGGTTATCTATAATCTTTTTTAGAAGTTCTAAATTTTCAAACTCAATACTTGGTAAACAATTATTTCCATAAAGATGCTTTTCATTCATCTTACGATAAGCAAACAAACCTAAACGAAAACCATGAATATCAAACACTGAATAAATATCATCTTTCAAAGTCACAGATTGTTCAAATAAATCCTCATAAAAACAAATAGCTCTTTCCATATCTTCCACACATAAATAAAGTGATTTTAAACAACATCTCATACTCTTATTATCCTTTCTATGGCTTAATATAAGCAAATCCTTCACTTTGTTTTGTCACCAATTCAACAACTCCAGCATCAACAACTTGAATATTTTCCATCAATTGTTCTGCTAAAATATGGTGAGCCTCCATAGCATTATGACAAGCTACAAAGATAACTTTCTTTTCTATTAAGGATAGAATCTGTGATTGAAATGTACTCCCTTTAAGATAGTCACAGACAGCTACACTATTCGCTAAAACTTCAATTTGATAATCTATATGATGTGCTTGATAATAAACAATCATATTAGTAACATTCCCTAATGTTAATGACCATTTTCTCTTTCATCAATATGATAAATCACTTTATACATACTTTCCACTTTCCTTTCTTTGCAATTCTCTTTTTATCCATTCCATAATAACCGCAACTATATAATCAACTTGTTCACTCGTTAAATCTTTTCCTTTTTGAATATAATACCATTTATATAAACATCCTCGACAACATGTTGCCGTAGCATGTTGTGCTATAAAAACTGGATGTCCACGCATCGGTGTTTGTTTTCCATCATTAATTATTTTTAGCTGGCGCTAATCGTTTATTGATAAAATCATAGGCATGTTGTTGAATGGTTTCTATCCCCTTTTTATCAATATAATCAAAATCTTTTGGTTGAAGATGAAAACGACTTCTAAATTGTGACTTTGATAATCTTAAAAATATATTTTGTAAATCTTTATCCATAATCATCACTTCCTTATTTCCATTATACTCTCATAATAAAATGAAGAAAGTAAAAAGTGTGCTTTCGCACACGAGTCAGTTTTTCTTTTTAGGCATTGGTAATTCATCGTAAATAGATTCGATAAGCTTTTTAAGTAAATATGGATCTTCTACAATATTGACCAATATCATCTTTTTAGCTTTAGGATAAGGAATTTCATAAATAACTTTGGGTAAAATATCTTCTGCTGAAGGAACATCTTTTATTAAGAAACGATTATCATAAATTCCTCCAATCACTTTTAAGCGATAATAAATTAAATATTCTCCCATCATAGGGCGACATTTTATATCTTCTAAAAGTGATAATTGTTGTAAGATATAATCAACATATTCTTTTGTTGAAGCCATTTTATTTTAACATTCTATTTATCACTTTAGGTGATAACATGGTTATTGCAGAAATTTCTTCAACACTCTTTCCTTGAGCTTGGAAACGACGACAAACTTGTGTTAACGTTTCACTGACTTCAATAATATGATAGTCAGGATCATAGAAACGGATTCCCCTTTGTCCCCAATCATGAGTCTTTAATGGATGAACATATTCAATATCATCTCTAGAATGAAGTAAAGTTAAAATCCATCTAAATCTTCTGTTTCAAAATAAATTTCTGCATCAACGACCACGATAATGAATATCTTGACTATCACAATTAATAAACTCTATCCAACTCTCTCTGGTCTGAAAACTTATACCACCTGTCATCGTAAAATTTGCCCCAAAATCAACTGTTACTCTTAAGCCTAAAATCTCTTTATAAAATTGAATTGTTCTTTCACGATTATCAACCACAAACATACTCCCTGAATATTTCATTTATTCATTCCTCCATATCTCACATTGTTGAATTCTTAATCCATTGTCTCCTTGTTTTTCATCATAAGCAAAAGCTTTTAATGTATCACAAGGAAAGTTGTCACATTCACCACAGTGTTGATAACCTCGACTTTCACAAGAATCTTTAATCGAACAAGCTTCACCCCAAAAAGGCTTCACAATGTTTAAACACCCTTGACATCCCAATGATTCTTTGTATTCACATTCACTACATTTTATACCACATCTTGATTCAATCATATAGCTTTCCTCCTTATCTTCTATTTTAATGAAAATTTATATAATTCATTGTAAAAATCGGACATGTTTTGAAGATAATGAGTTGGTGTTGTTTCACAAATCTGTTTAAAAACATGATTAAAATGTGATTGATCAAAATAATCATATTCATATGTTAAATCTAATAAATTCTTTTGATTGATTTCTTGAATCAGATGATTTACATTAACTATTCTTGAATATTTCTTTATTCCCATACCAATATATTGATGAAAATAACGATTTAATTGACGTTCACTTTTATGTAATTGATTGGTTAATTCTAAAATAGAAAGTTGTCCATGATGAGTTTCAATCAATTTTAAAGATTCTAAAATAATTTCAGGAATGTTATTTTTGGCAACTTCACGACATAACAACATATCAATAAAGTCAACCATTTCATCAAATGTATTCATATGTTCAATGGCTTTTGTTATGGTTTGATAAAGCTTTGAGTTCATTATTGAAAGTTCAATCTTTTTATCCAAAAGTGAATCAATAGATTGACCTAAAACCTGATATAATCCTCCTGGTAAAAATTCAACAAAGAAACGACATGGAAACGTATTTAAATCATTTTTAACTGTTACGATTTTAGTCGTAGGACCCCAAACCATAATACTTAAAGGATCATAGAATTTAAAAACAAAACAACCACTTACATCGGGAATAAGATGAAGCACTTGATTTTCACCAATCAAATGATTTGGATTTTGAAAAGTAATTGTATAATGAGCAACAATATCTTTCAAAGCTTCACTTGGTGCAATATAAAGATGATTATTTGTTTTTTGAATATATTTTCCAGTATATGTTTCAACTTGAAATTCCAAAGTCATCATTCCTTCCATGTTTTCATTATATCGAAAGCTTTTATAATTGTCATGATATATCAAAAGGAAAATGACAATAAATATCATAATTACGATATCTATTGTCATTGATAATAGCTTATTTAACAATGATAGAAGAAAGTTTATAGAAATCTATAGTTGCTTCCATATGACTTTTTATAAATTGAATATTATCTTCATTTTCTAGTGAATAGACACGACTTGTTAAAACATAACTTCCATCATTAATATATATTTCTAATGCTGAAGTATCAGAATAAATCCAAATATTGTTTATTGTTTCTAATTCAATATGACGTTCATCTCGACCATATCCACATTCTTCAAATGCTAAAGTTAATAATTTTGATGATTGGTCATATTTTAAATATGCCCCTTTTCTTAATTGTAAGATAAAATCATCTGATTTTTGAATTGCTATACGCATTTCAAAGACATAACCATTCAAGTGACAATCATTGAAGTTTGAAACAGTTGTTTGAGTATGTGATTGACGTAAGGCTTTCATTTCCTCAACTGGACTTTGATGAATTATTCCATTTTGTTGAGTCAATACACGTGGCATTGTCAATGCATGTTGCCATCCTCTTTCACAAGTTGGATTTGTATAATCAATATCTGGTAGTCCCATCCAACCAATTAAAATACGACGTCCTTGTTCATCTTCAAATGTTTGCGGAGCATAGAAATCAAATCCATAATCTAATTCTCTGAAATCTTTTAATGTATATGTTTGATTTTTAAAATCTATTTCAATAGGAAAATATCCTGATTGATAAACATTTTCATAACGATAACCAACATGTGGTAAACCTTGAGGACAAGTGAGTAAGAATTGTTGGTGATCTAAATCAAATAAATCTGGACATTCCCACATATAACCAAATGATTCATTTGTTGTGATACACATTTTATATTGCCAATCTTTTAAATCAGTTCCTTCATAAATTAAAACACAACCTTGATCATCCATTGATCTTGCGCCTAAAACCATATAATAACGATTATCTTTTTCATAAATCTTAGGATCACGAATATGACAGCTCATTTCTTGAGGATAATCATTTTGATTTAATAACCATTCTTTATCAGAAAAATGATAACCATCCTGACTTTCTACATGAACTAAGTTCTGTTCACGTCCAGCATAAATATAATCATATTCTTTATCAATTAATTTCACATTACCTGTATAGAAATAATGAATTGTATCATCTTTGATAAAAGCTGAGCCTGAATAAACTCCTCTTTCATCAACTCGAGAATCAGGGAACAAGACTGGTTCTCCTTGTTTAAAATGAAGCAAATCTGAACTTGTCATATGTCCCCATAACTTTGTTTGGCCTTCAACATCGAAAGGTGAATATTGGTAATAGATGTGGTAGGTTCCTTTGAATTGACATAAGCCATTTGGATCATTCACCCAACCTGTTTCTGGCATCAGATGGTAATGTAAACGCCATGGATCTTGTTTCACTTTTTCTCTTTGAGAAGCATATTCTTGATATTTTTTTGATATTCTTCTTGATTCATTGATAATTCTTTATTCAGTAATTTTAATTGCTTCACATCCATATTGATTATCACCTTTCACAAGCATTTCTAATTTCTTATCTGCTGGTAAATTTGTTACAAGAACTGGTGTTTCAATTGAATAACCAGATTTTTGAATTTCATCAATATCAAACTCTAACATTAATGTTCCTTTTTTAACCATATCCCCTTGTTCAACATGTGTAACAAATGGTTTTCCTTCTAATTGAACTGTATCAATTCCACAATGGATAAGCATTGCGATTCCTTGTGTAGTTGTTAATCCAATCGCATGTTTTGTTGGAAATACAAATTCAATACGACAATCATCAGGAGCATATACTTTTCCATCACTAGGAATAACAAGAATTCCGTCACCCATTGTTTTTGCAGCAAAGACACCATCACTACTTTCACTAATTTCTTTAACTTCACCACTTAATGGTAAAGCAACAGTTGCATCATTTTCAATATTTTCAGCAATTTCAATAACTTCTTGATTGTCTTGAGTTGTTTCAACAGCTTCTTTAGCTAATTGACGTTTTCCTAAAATAATTGTAAAGGCAAAAGCTACAACCATTGAGATTACTAATCCAATCGCAAAATCTAAATAATGACTTGGTAATACTGAGATAAATCCAGGAATCCCTGCTGCTCCTAAAGATTGAGCTAATGTTTTTGTAAATGCAATCCAAGCTGACCCACATGCACTACCAATACATGCTGCAATAAATGGATAACGTAATTTTAAGTTCACACCAAACATTGCTGGTTCAGTAATTCCAAGTAATGCTGAAATTCCTGAAGCACTACATAATGATTTGATCTTTTCATTTTGAGTTAATAATAATACAGCTAAGACCGCAGCCCCTTGTGCCACGTTACTCATTGAAGCAGTGACAAAGATAAAACTTCCACCTGTTGTTGCAGCATCAGCAATTAATTGTGTTTCAATCGCAATAAAGCTATGATGCATACCAGTAATAACAATTGGTGCATAGAATCCACCAAAGATTGCTCCACCAACAAATCCTAAAGTGTTATAAATCCATGAAATTCCCATTGACATCCAATCACCTAAAGTACGCATTGCTGGACCAACGAATAAGAATGTTAAAAATGCTGTAACCATAATAGAAAGTAATGGTGTTGTTAAGTTATCTAACCAACTTGGTGTCACTTTATGCAATTTCTTTTCGATTGTTGCAAGAATAAATGAAACTAGTAAGATTGGTAAAACTGTTCCTTGATATCCAACTGCTGGAATAGCTAAACCAAATAAATTCCAAGCAGGAATCTCAGCCCCAGTCCCTAAAGAATAAGCATTTAATAAATCAGGGTGAACCATAATCATCCCCATTGCTGCCCCTAAGAAAGGATTTCCACCAAATTTCTTCGTTGCACTAAAACCAATTAAGACTGGTAAAAAAGTAAATGGTGCATTAGAAAATGTATTTAACATTGAGGCAATACCACTTAATTGTGGATACATTGTCATAATAGATTGACCATCACCAAAGAATGGTGCACTTAAGACATTATATAATCCCATCAATAACCCACCAGCAACGATAGCTGGAATAATTGGAACAAAAATATCACTTAATAATTTAACGGCTCTTTGAACATAATGACCTTCTTGTTTTTGTGGTTGCTTGTCACTAGATTCATTCACTTGATTCCCCAAAATCTTTAAGATTTCATCACAAACCATATTGACTGTTCCTGCTCCAATAATAATTTGATATTGACCATTTGTTGAAAAAGTTCCTTTTGCAACTTCAATTGCATCAATTGCTTTTTCATCAACCTTCGCTTCATCATTTAAGACAAAACGTAAACGTGTTGCACAGTGCGCAACTGACTGAATGTTTTCTTTACCACCGACTGCTTTAACAATTTGTTTCGCATCTTGACTATAATCCATATGTTTTCTCCTCCATTTTCATTATGGTACCGGTTCCTTGATTGTAGTATAGCGCTTTACAATATAATTGTCAATAGATTTTATTAAAAATATGATATCGGTCCACATTTTTTTTATAATCATTAAAAAAGAAAAACAACCTCTCGGTTGCCTTCTATTTATCAATAGTTTTCCACTTTGCTTCAATGATATGATCTGCATCATAATCTTTTACAAAGCGTGAAATACAAAAGATAAAATATAAACTTTGAATACTATGAATCATTAAAGAAATCCCTAATAAGATAATTAAAGCTATTGATCCTTCCATTGGATTCATCAATAATAAAATTGCAACAATAATCCCAATTAATCCTAAAACCAATGATAACCACCAATCTCGCATTTGATAATCCTTCATTTCTACTGCTAATTGTATATCAAAAACACTTTCAATTAACATTGATAAAGCAATAGCAATAGGTAGAAAAATCAATACACCATGAGGATGAATCAATAATAAGAGACCAATTAATAAATTACATAGACCTAAGCCTAAATTCAAATCGAAAAAACAACCCCATAACACCCAATTTAAAATAACGAATAATTTCATAAATACCACTCACTAACATCAAAAAATGCTAAAATATAACAAATCAAAAGTGCTGAAACATCTGGTTTGATGATCATAATTATTCCTAATATTAATGTACAAAGACTCACAATGATTGAGCATATTCGCATATGTTTATAAAATTCTTTCATCTTTCCCTCACCTTTTATTTAATAGTTTTTGTAATGGTTTCACTAAATCCGTTTGTTCCCAAGGCATTGTCGATGCATTGTTGCCAAAGTGACCATAACAAGCGACTCTAGAGTAAATTGGTTTATTTAATTGAAAACGTTTAATAATAGCTGCTGGTCGTAAATCTACAAGATTTAAAATTGATTGATAAATTTCAGATTGAGGAACCTTTTCACTTTGATATGTATCAATATAAAGTGAGACAGGTTGAGCTAATCCAATCGCATAACTTAATTGAACTTCACATTCATCAGCCAATCCACTTGCCACAATATTTTTAGCAATATATCTAGCCATATAAGCCCCACTTCGATCAACCTTCGTTGCATCTTTACCAGAAAAAGCTCCACCACCATGACGTGCATATCCACCATAACTATCAACAATTAACTTTCTTCCCGTTAATCCTGAATCCCCAGCTGGTCCACCAACGACGAATCGTCCTGTAGGATTGATAAAAATCTGGGTTTGATGATCAAGCATATCTTGTGGTAATGTAGGTAAAATCACATGACTGGTAATATCTTCACGTAAAGTCGCAATATCTACATCTTCTCGATGCTGACTAGAAACAACGACTGTGGAAATACGTACTGGCTGATTATTTTCATATTCAACTGTGACCTGAGTTTTTCCATCTGGCAAAAGATAAGCAAGTTCACCCGTCTTTCTAACGAGTTCCAGACGTTTAGCAAGCGCATGAGCAAGTTCAATTGGTAAAGGCATATAATGTTGTGTCTGACAGCAAGCATAGCCAAACATCATTCCTTGATCACCTGCCCCATTATCCAATTCTTCTGATGAATAACAACGATTGACTCCTAAAGCAATATCTGGAGATTGTTCATCTAAATCAACAATAATCTGGCAATTCGTTCCATCAAAACCTCTATTCATTGCAGTATAACCAATTTCATTAATGACTTCTTTTGTAACCTCAACATAATCTACTTTTGCAGTTGTTGTGACTTCTCCAAAAATATGAACTTGATTAGTTGTACATGTTACTTCACAGGCTACTCTTGCATTTGGATCTTGAAGTAAAATTTCATCCAGTATTTTATCAGCAATTTGATCACACACTTTATCTGGATGACCACAAGTCACTGATTCAGATGTAAAATACTTTTTCATATTTGACCTCCTTTAAGGTTTATTATTTTTCTATTGCTTGACTGATTCCCATACCAAATGCACATGGACCAACATGAGCACTCACACTCATTGTGAGTGGATTATATTCTACATCATATTGATCAAATGATTTTCTCACTAAATCAACCCATTTGTCTGTATCTTCTTGATTTTCATAACTACCTGTCACACTTATTCTTAAACGTGCACCATCTTTTGATAGTTCTTGAACAGCCAAGTGCATAGCCTCAATAAGTTTTCTTTGACAATTCAATGTCCCTCTTACTTTTGCATAAGCATCTAATCGTTCACCTTTAATGATTAATAATGGTTTGATACTTAAAATCGTTCCAATCGCTGCCCCAGCAGGTGTCACTCTCCCACTCGCTTTTAAATATTCTAATGTACTCACACCAACATAAACAATTGAATTATATGCAGTTTCCTCCAACCTCTTTTTAATTTGATGAGCATTATATCCTAATTTTCTTAATCCAATAGCATCTTCAACAGAATGCTTTAAAGTTATTGAAATACGATGATTATTAACAACTTCAACACGACCATGATAATCCTGAGCTAAAGCAAGGGCTGTTTCACATGAGCCACTTAAACCACTGGACATAGGAATATATACAATTTCATCATAACCAAGTTCAAAAATATGATTCCATAGATTTTCAACTTCAAAAGGTGACGGCTGAGATGTTGAAACCTTGCGATGATTTGCTAAAACCTGAAAAAACTGAATATGATCAAGATTCACACCTTCATAATAAGTCTTTCCTTCAATAATAATTGGCATTGCCACAACAAAAACATTTTTTTCACTTGCTTCTTTTTCAAAGATTCCACTATTACTATCAGTTACAATCGCGGTTTGCATGATTTCACTTCCTCTTTATTAAAAAATCACCACAACCTTTATTCAGTGGTGGTGATTTGAGATGATTAATCATCACTGTCTTTATCATTTTGACTCTTTTGCCATAATTCATCAGCTACAGGTTTCCAGTTTTGAGCATATTGATCACATTTTGAACATAAATGCTCACTTGATTCTGGAGATTGTAAATCTGTTGAATGGGCTCCTGATTCTTTGACTATCGCACGTAAAAATTCAGGATTTTCTAACATTGGACATGGCCTTAACATATTTTCATTAAAAGGCTGCGCATTATGATAAGCCATCATAATTGGTGATTGTAAGATTTCTAACAAAGTCTTTTCTCTAATGTTTGAATCTGAATAGTGAATAAAGACACATGGATCAACATCACCATTTGCATTAATATGTAAATAACGTCGACCACCAGCAACACAGCCACCAACATATTCACCATCATTTTGAAAATCAATCGCAAATAATGGTTTTTCCACACGATATTTTCTGATTCTATGATATATTTCTTCACGCTGTTTAGGGGTTGGCATTAATGCTGGAACAGCATCATTTCCAACTGGCATATAATGAAAATACCAAATAAAATAAACTCCCATTTCAATTAATTTATCATAAAATTCTTCAGAAGTAATTGAATCAAAATTCGCACTTGTATAACAAGCAGAAATCCCATAAATCAATTTTTTACGATGCAGCAATTCAATCGCATGAATAACTTTTTGATAAACCCCTTCACCACGACGACCATCAGTTGCATCTTCAAAACCTTCTAGTGAAATAGCTGGAACAAAGTTTCCAACTTCTAACATCTGATCAGCAAAAGCTTCATCAATCAATGTTGCATTCGTAAAACATAAAAACGACACAATCAGAATGCTTCTTGACATGGGTCCAAGAAACTAATTATAGTTTTTATTAATAGTTAATAGCAATTAAATGAGAGAGTCTATATCAATTTATATGGCTCTCTTTAATTTTGCATTTGATTTGCGCCCGTGCGAAGCACCAAGGTTCTCGGGACCCATCCAAAGCTTTAGCTTTGATGATGGGTGAGGTTCTTCTTTTCTTCGCAAATCTAGCATGGTGCCAAAACGAGCTTTAGGCGCAATTTGACAATTGTGCATCGAAAAGTGCTTTCCTTCGCTTGCTACGTCTACGAAAACTGATAATTTCTAAGCTTACTCACCTGTGGTCTCATATTCGTTTCACTAGATGAGCCCACGGGCGGTTCGTTGCGCTAAGAAATTAAGACAGTTTTCTCCGAAGGCTGCGCTCGTGAAAATCAATTTTCTCACTAAAACGCTTTGTATTTATATTGATCAGGAAATGCGCTGCTTTTGGAACATATCTTTTCTCACTAAAAACAGTTTTCTCTGAATGCTACGCTCGTGGAAATCACTTTTCTCGCTAATAATGCTGTTAAGCACAAAAAGAGACCAAAGACTAACTTTGATCTCAAATATTTTTTATAACTACTTAAATAGAACGTGAAATATTTATTTTAATAAAAATTTCTTTATTACCAACTTATATCTAATTCACTGGATCTTAAATTGACCATGGGATTTCGCAGAGCGATTTGATGATTGGGCTCACTTGAATATAAAATTTCTTTATCACTAAATTTTTATCCATATACTCTGGATCATTGTCCGACCATGGGACTTCGCAAAGCAAGTGAGATGATTGAGCGAAGTGGACTGACGAAGCAAGCGAAGCGTACTAAGCGTACGTGAGCATTGCTGAGAGGGAACAAGCTCAAGTTCGCTCACTTGAATGCGAACTATTTACTGAAAATAACTTTAAATGTAGTTCCTTCGCCAAAGTACTCATAACATCATATCGTTCCACCCATATCCTCAACTAT
>ENA-OQAB01000750-OQAB01000750.1-human-gut-metagenome-genome-assembly--contig:-NODE-750-length-16595-cov-2.942434_pt1 | contig 16595 bp, 14 predicted proteins | sample MGYA00242490_ERZ504517 | MGnify/ENA primary metagenome ERZ504517 (study PRJEB26092, sample SAMD00036298) | human gut metagenome | host: Homo sapiens | study: EMG produced TPA metagenomics assembly of...
GAATACGTCCTGACCAATACATTTATGACATTAAAAAGGATTCGGGCGGTGATGTATGGTCCGGTGGATATTATCATCTGAAGCGTATCAATCTTGAGACTAAAAATGTACGTTTATATCCGGGAGTAAGTTCTATTACTACCATTCAGGAGAAGGATGACCGGCTGATGTGGATTGGTACGCGAATGGGACTCTACCTGCTTGATAAGGAATCCGGAATTTACCGATATATTGATCTGCCAGTTGAATCTCCCTATATATGTGCATTATACCAGAGAGAAGACGGTATCCTGTATATCGGTACCCGTGGAGCCGGACTCCTTGTTTATGACATTAATAAGAAAAAGTTTATCCATCAATATCGTACTGATAACTGTGCGTTGATTTCCGACAATATTTATACAATTCTTCCGCGTCAGGACGAGAGTCTTTTGATGGGTACGGAGACTGGTATTACGATCTATTCTCCCCAGAAACATTCTTTTCGTAACTGGACACGTGAACAAGGATTGATGAGTGTTAGTTTTAATGCAGGTTCTGCCACGACCTGTAATAAAAGCATGCTTGTTTTCGGTGGTAATGATGGTGCTGTTAAATTTCCGACAGACATACAGATACCGGAACCGCATTATTCACGTTTGTTGCTGCGCGATTTTATGATAGCTTATCATCCCGTTTACCCGGGTGATGACGGATCTCCTTTGAAGAAGGACATTGACGAAACTGACCGGCTGGAACTAGCCTACGGACAAAATACTTTTTCCCTTGATGTAGCTTCCATTAATTATGATTATCCTTCCAACATTCTTTATTCATGGAAGATTGACGGTTATCATAAAGAGTGGAGCCGTCCGAGTCAGGATAACCGGATTCTTGTCAGAAATCTGCCTCCTGGCAGTTATACGTTGCAAATTCGCGCCATATCCAATGAAGAGAAGTATAAGACCTATGAGACTAGGAACATTCAGATTGTTATAACACCTCCGGTATGGGCCAGTTTGTGGGCTATGGTGGGATATGCAATTCTGTTGGTATTGGTTATGATTATCATCTTTCGTATCATCATGTTGCAAAAGCAGAAGAAAGTGTCGGATGAGAAGACACGGTTCTTCATTAATACGGCTCATGACATACGTACGCCGCTTACGTTGATAAAAGCTCCGCTGGAGGAAGTCATAGAAAATCGTATGGTGACCGAACAGGCGTTACCCCATATGAATATGGCTCTTAAGAATGTAAATACATTGCTTCAGCTGACAACGAACTTGATAAATTTCGAACGGATAGATGTCTATTCATCCACTCTTTATGTTTCCGAGTATGAGCTGAATACTTTTATGAATGATGTTTGTGCTGCTTTTCGCAAATATGCTGAAATGAAACATGTCAGGTTTGTTTATGAAAGCAATTTTGACTATCTGAATGTGTGGTTTGATAGTGACAAGATGGGATCTATTCTGAAAAATATCTTGTCGAATGCATTGAAGTATACACCTGAAGAAGGTAGTGTCTGCATTTCCGCTTGTGAGGAAGGAAACACGTGGAGCATTGAGGTGAAAGATACGGGAATTGGTATTCCTTCGTGCGAACAGAAGAAATTGTTCAGGAACTGTTTTAGAGGTAGCAATGTTGTCAATCTAAAAGTGACAGGTAGCGGAATAGGGCTGATGTTGGTATACAAACTAGTCAAATTACATAAAGGCAAGATTCAGATTCAGAGCAATGAACAACAAGGCACTTGTGTACGAGTTACTTTCCCGAAAGGAAATAGCCATCTTCATAAAGCTAAATTTATTTCTCCCAAGCTGCCGGATGAACGTCCGGAGACTATCATACCGGGTAGTATTTCTGATTTGCCGGCTATGGAAATATCCCAGATAAACAGTTCCTTACAACGGATCCTGATAGTGGAGGATAATGATGATTTGCGCAATTATCTGGTGGATATGCTGAAGACGAGTTATAATATTCAGGCTTGTCCGAATGGAAAGGATGCACTTATCATAATCAGGGAATTTAATCCGGATCTTGTTATATCCGATATAATGATGCCTGAAATGAGCGGAGATGAACTTTGTTCAGCGATAAAAGGGGATCTTGAGATGTCTCATATTCCGGTCGTTTTGCTGACAGCATTGGGAGACGAGAAGAATATGCTAGAAGGGCTGGAAATCGGAGCGGATGCTTATATCACCAAGCCTTTCAGTGTAGGAATACTCAAGGCAACGATTAAGAATTTGCTGGCGAATCGTGCTTTGCTCCGTCAGGTTTATAATAGTATCGAAGAGGAAGAACAGAAATTTGCGGTTAATTGTACTAATACTCTGGACTGGAAATTTATTGCTTCGGTCAAGGAATGTATAGAGAAGAACATGAGTGATCCGGATTTTAATGTAGAAATGCTTAGCAGTCGCCATCACATGAGCCGTACGAGTTTCTTTAATAAATTAAAGGTCTTGACAGGTTATGCTCCGGCTGATTATATCCGGATGATACGTTTGCAACATGCTGCACAATTGCTAAAGCAGGGCGAATATACAATAGCGGAAATTACCGATAGGGTCGGGTTCTCGGATGCGAAATATTTCCGTGAGGTATTTAAAAAGTATTATGGTGTAAGTCCGAGCAAATATGGAGATTCGGAAAATACAGAACCTTGTCCGGCAAGCAATTTAAAAAATGAGAAATAGTAGGCAGCGTATATAAACATTGTTCTATGCCCGGTTGTTATGTTTGGCAAACAAATATATATTCTGCCGGATGAGAGCAATATTGATATTTTTAGCTGGTCTGCTTTTCCCTATAACTTTTTTATTCGGGCAAAGTGCAATTCAGAAATATGCAGGAACGGCTATGCCGTATCCTTTGATAAAGAATCTGCCTGTTTTGAACCATGATGGTATGGTTCCTTTTTATATCAATCATTTAGGAAGGCACGGAGCACGGTTCCCGACTTCGGGAAAAGCATTAGAGAAGGTTAGAAATGTGCTTATATTGGCGGAGCAGGAAAACAGATTGACTGTAAAAGGTCAGGAACTGCTTGCTACGGTATTACGGCTGTCCGAAGCTTTCGAAGGACGATGGGGAGAATTGTCGGCAGTAGGAGAGCAGGAACAAAAGGGAATAGCAGAGCGTATGCTATTGCGTTATCCTGAAATATTTGTAGATTCGGCGCGAATTGAAGCGATAGCTTCCTATATTCCTCGTTGTATTAGTAGTATGGATGCTTTTCTTTCTGGTATGGAAAAACAGGATTCCTCATTGGTAATAAAGAAAAGTGCAGGAAAGCAATATAACCCACTTCTTCGTTTTTTTGATTTGAACAAGCCTTATGTTTATTATAAAGAGAAAGGTGACTGGATTTCTTTGTATGAATCATTTGTGCAAGATAAGATAGTTTTTACACCTGTCATGAAAAGGATTTTTCTCACCTCAGGACAAGAAACAGAACAGGAAAAACGGGAGTTTGTCATGGCTTTGTTCTCAATAGCAGCTATACTTCCTGATACAGGCTTATCTTTTAATATGAAAGGTATTCTCAATGATAAAGAATGGTATGGTTATTGGCAAACACAAAACTTGCGGCAATATCTGACTAAAAGTGCAGCGCCAGTTGGAAATATGTTGCCGGTTGCAATTGCATGGCCGTTACTTTCAGAGTTTATTCAAACGACAGAACAGGCAATTAACGGGCAATCGGACAATCGGGTGAATCTTCGTTTTGCGCATGCAGAGACTATTATTCCTTTTGTTGCGTTGATGGGTATAGGAAAAACGGATATACAGATAGTATCACCTGATTCCGTATCCATTTATTGGCAAGATTATGAGATTGCTCCGATGGCAGCTAATGTGCAATGGGTGTTTTATCGTGATAAGGACTGTCAAGTCTGGGTCAAAATACTTTTGAATGAGCAAGAAGCAACCATTCCGGTGGTCACATCCTTTTTGCCCATATTATCGGTGGGAAGAAGTATGCCACTATCTGAAACAACGGATAGCAATATCAAAAGAGATTCTTTCCAGGTTTTCAAGTAAAACTGATTAGCAAAAAGCCCTATAAGAATGATTGCTTCTCACAGGGCTTATTTGTATGGAAAGAGTATTTTTTATAATAATTTGTTGGAGCCAAGTATAATCAACATGGTATATCCCAATATCAGTCCGATGATTCCCATGATTATTCCGACTTTTTCCATATCCTTTTGCTGAATCATGCCTGTGGCATGTGCCAATGCGTTGGGAGGAGTACTGATAGGCAATATCATTGCTAATGATGAACCGATTGCCACTCCGATCAATAAAGTCTCTACTCCACCTAAGGAAGATAGGTTCTCACGCATGCTGCTTCCTGCAATGGCTAGGATGGGGACGAGCAATGCTGCCGTAGCTGTATGTGAGATGAAATTAGCCATAGCATAACAAATAAGTCCGGAGCCGACAATCATTAATACAGGAGGCCATGTGTTGAATGGGATAGCTTCAATCATATGTTTCGCCAGTCCGGTTTCTTGTAAAGCAACGCCTAGGGCGAAGCCGCCGGCTACCATCCAGAGTACGCTCCAACTGATTTCTTCCAGATCGCGTTTGGTGATGACTCCCGTTATACAGAAAACGGCTACCGGAATCATAGCTACTACATTAGAGTTTACTCCCGTTACCTTGTCAAACATCCAAAGTATGACTGTGATAGCAAAAGTGATATAAACCACAATGGAACGCCAGTTCTTTTTTGGCTTCACCTTCAATTTTGTTAATTTCAAATATTTTTTTTTGTTTAAAGGGAAACAACGTAAAATGTATGAACCAAGCGATAAACAATACAATAATAGTATAGGGTAACATAAAACTCATCCATTCTCCGAAACCGATATTTAGGTTCAGTCCCTCCGGATCATTCAGGTATTTTAAGGCAATTGCGTTGGGCGGTGTGCCGATAGGAGTTCCCATGCCACCCACATTAGCAGCTACAGGAATAGCCATAGCCAGACCAATTTTTCCTTTACCGTCTGCCGGAAGTACTTTTAATACAGGAGTTAGGAAAGTGAGCATCATGGCAGCTGTAGCCGTGTTGCTAAGGAACATTGAAAATACAGCTGTAACAAGAATAAATCCTAATAGTACATAGCGTGATTGGGTTCCGAAAGGTCTTAGCATGACGCGTGCCAACAATACGTCCAATCCGCTTTTGGTTGCTGCGATGGCAAGTATGAACCCACCAATAAATAACATAATGATTGGATCGGCAAAGCAATGCATAATGGATTTATATTTGACAGTCTGTCCCAATTCTTCTGTTGAGATTCCTTGAGTAAGGAACCATAAGCTGCTATCGGAAACGGTGAGTAACAATAAAACGACAATCAATACAGAAGTGGTCCATGCAGGGACAGCCTCGAATACCCACATCAGTGTGGCAAAAATAAAGATAGAAATAAGTCTTTGTTCTATAACTGTTAACCCTTCTATACCAAATGTGTCAATAGGGAGGAGCCATAAAATAAGGGAAAGGGTAATAGCTACGGTTAGCTTTATACATCTGGCCACTGTCTGATTTTTTGCCAACCGTTTGGCTTTCTTTAAGTCCTGATAAGCTTCCACTAGATGGAAGCCGTGAAAAATCTTGTACATAATACTAGTTTTAAGATAAAATTAAAAAAACGGTGCAAAATAACTTTTTATTCTATATCTCGTAAATCAACGAGAGAAGTTTTTTATAATTCTTTTGGATTGTGATGTCCTTGAAGATATTAATATGGATATTAGGTAGTCTGCTGCAATTTCTCTAAATTTGTGCCATTAACTCGACTAATACATTCATGGAGCACACTGAAACTTTAATAGTAGAGCAGTTGAAGATAGGCAACGAAGACGCCTATCAATACATCTATGACCATCATTATGCTCTGCTGTGTCATGTCGCGAGTGGCTATGTAAAAGATCAATTCCTCGCGGAAACCATTGTCGGAGATACTATTTTTCATTTATGGGAAATTCGTGAAACGTTAGCGATTTCCGTTTCTATCCGTAGCTATTTGGTGAGAGCCGTCCGTAATCGTTGTATCAACTATCTGAATTCTGAATGGGAAAAGCGTGAGATCGCGTTTTCATCTCTAATGCCTGATGAGATAACAGACGATAAAATGACGATCTCCGATTCGCATCCGTTAGGTGCATTGCTGGAGCGTGAACTGGAAGAGGAAATATATAAAGCCATTGATAAATTGCCGAATGAATGTCGTCGCGTATTCGATAAAAGTCGTTTTGAAGGAAAATCATACGAAGAAATTTCTCAAGAGTTAGGCATCTCTGTCAATACGGTTAAATATCATATAAAGAATGCATTAGCATCTTTACAAATGAATCTAAGTAAATATCTGATTACTCTACTTTTACTTTTTTTTCGGGTAAAACGCAAAAAAAGTCATTTTACAGACTACCCTCAATTAAAAAACTACTGTCTCCTTTATAGAACGCAGAAAAATGGAAGAAGAAAAGAAACATATTGATGAATTGATTGCAACCTATCTGACGGAAGGTTTGGACAAAAATGCTTTAGCCGAACTGAAAGCATGGATAGCTGCATCACCTGAAAATAAGAATTACTTTATTCAGCAGCGGGAAGTCTGGTTTTCTGCTGTCAGTCGTGAAGCTGCGTCGAAATACAATAAAGATAAAGCGTTCGATACATTTAAGAAACGTATCGGAAATCGGAAGGAAATAGAAAAAACGTCTCATCATGGATTCCGGTTGTCAATGTTGTGGCGTTATGCAGCGATTATTGCAGTCATACTTGCAGTCGGCTGCTTCTCTTATTGGCAGGGAGGAGTGAACGTAAAAGACACATTCGCGGATATATCCGTAGAAGCTCCTTTAGGATCGAGGACAAAGCTTTATTTGCCGGACGGTACATTGGTTTGGCTGAATGCCGGTTCACGAATGACTTACTCACAAGGTTTCGGAGTCGATAATCGTATGATCGAACTGGAAGGTGAGGGATATTTTGAAGTCCGGCGGAATGAGAAACTCCCTTTCTTTGTAAAGACTAAGGATTTACAATTGCAAGTACTGGGAACAAAATTTAATTTTCGCGATTACCCGGAGGATCATGAAGTCGTAGTATCTTTATTGGAAGGGAAAGTAGAACTGAATAATTTACTGAAAAAAGAGAAAGAAGCAATTCTTGCGCCTGATGAGAGAGCAATATTGAATAAAACGAACGGACGGATGACAGTAGAAACAGTCACAGCCTCTAATGCTTCGCAATGGACGGACGGTTACCTGTTTTTTGATGAAGAGCTTCTGCCGGACATCGTGAAAGAATTGGAACGTAGCTACAATGTAACTATTCGCATCGCCAATGATTCTTTAAATACCTTCCGGTTCTACGGTAATTTTGTCCGTCGGGAGCAAAGTATTCAGGAAGTATTGGATGCGTTGGCATCTACGGAGAAAATACAATATAAGATTGAAGAACGCAATATAACTATCTATTAACCGGTTACCAGAGATTTATAATACTATGATTGTTTAACCTTAGAAATTGAAGAATATGAAGGAAGAAAATAATACTGAATAGTCTTTAGTGAATGAATAAGGAGAGAAAAATAAAAACCGGAAGATCTCGAACATCTTCCGGCTCCTGAATCTCTTCTTCAACAACTTTCAAACGTGAGCATGTTTTCAAAAGAGATAATGCAAAGTTAGCAAAATACATCTCTTTTAAAACGAGTTATTCAAGTTTTAATTAATAATTTGTTTATTTTATGAATTACAGGAAGAAGGCCATATTAATGGTCATGGCTCTGTTTTGCCTTAACATAGCAATACTAGCCCAGGCTGTTTCATTGAAAATGGATAACGTTTCAGTGAAAGAAGCAATGACGCAACTGAAGAATAAAAGCGGATATTCTTTCGTTTATAAAGTCGGAGATCTGGATACAAAGAAAATTGTGAGTGTAAAGGCAAAGCAGTTGAATGAGGCTATCGATCAGATATTGTACGGGCAAGATGTTGTTTATGAGGTAAAAGGTAAGAATATTGTTGTCCAGAAAGGGCAACGGCAGAATACCTCTAAAGACACTAAAAAGCGTAAAATCACAGGTGTGGTGAATGATGCTAATGGTGAACCGATCATCGGTGCTACCATCAAGGAAAAAGGAACGGCTAACGGAACCGCATCTGATTTGGATGCGAAGTTCTCGTTGGAAGTATCACCGGGAGCCGTATTAGAGATTTCCTATATTGGTTATCAGACACAGGAAGTAAAAGTGGGCGACCGGAGCTCTTTATCCGTGACCTTGGCTGAAAATCAGCAAATTTTAGATGAGGTGGTAGTGGTGGGATATGGTACGACTTCCCGCAAAAATCTGACTACTTCTATTGCTACGGTAAAAACAGAAAAAATATCGAAAGCAGCTACCAGTAATATTTCCGGAATGTTGTTGGGGCGTGCTGCCGGTTTGCAGGCAACCGTATCCAGTCCCCAGCCGGGGGGAGGCATCAATATCTCCATTCGTGGAGGTGGTACACCGATTTATGTGGTAGATGGAGTGGTTATGCCTAGCGGCTCTTTTGAAGTCGGTACGGGGAGCACATCACTTCCTTCCTCCGTCAACCGTGCAGGATTGGCAGGATTAAATCCCAACGATATTGAATCTATTGAAATCCTGAAAGATGCTTCTGCTGCCATTTATGGTATCGGAGCTGCCGATGGTGTTATTTTGGTGACTACCAAAAAGGGAAAAGAAGGAAAACCGACCATAGTGTATGAAGGAAGTTATTCCATACAGAAACATTATCCTTATCTGGAGGTATTGAGTGGTCCCGAATTGATGAACATGGTCAATGTTTTCAGTAAGGAGAATTATTTATATGACAAAGGTCAGTATCCTTATGGAAATACCGCTTATGATGATAAGTGGACACCTATCTTTACACCGACACAAATAGCCAATGCTCCGACTACGGACTGGTTGGACAAAGTGCTGAAAACAGGTGCGGTGACCAATCATAATCTGACGATTAGCGGTGGTTCTGAAAAGTTTAAATATTATCTGGGTGTTAACTACTATAAAGAAGATGCTACCGTTCATAATTCGGATATGGAGCGCTACTCTTTGCGTACAAATATCACCTCCCAACTGACTAACTTTTTGAAACTGACAACAATCGTCAATTTGAATCAGAATAATTACACGAACTCTACTGTTGGCGGGGATGTTGGGAACTTAGGAGATCAGGGAGCCGGAGCACTTTTCGGAGCAATTTTCTATCCTTCCTATCTTCCTATATACGATGCCGAAGGGAAATATAATGTATTTAGCCGGACGCCTAACCCTGTTTCCATGCATGATATTAATGATAAGTCCGAGCAAAGTGGTTATTACATGAATTTCTCATTGGATGTTGATATCATAAAGAATATGCTTTCGGCAAAAGTGTTGTATGGATTGAACAAGGAAAATACCTCTCGTGATTCATACATACCTTCTGATGTTTACTACGCATTGCAACGTAAATCCAGAGGAAACTTAGGATATGGAAAAAGGCAACAAAGCACTCTCGAAGGTACGTTGACATTTCAACATAAGTTTGGAGAGCTGTTGGATATGAATCTGATGGCCGGTATGGGACGTTATCTCGATAGTGGCGATGGTTCGGATATATCATACGAAAATGCGAATGATCATATACAGGGAAGCAGTGTAGGCATGGCAGACGGTCCTTTCTATCCGACTTCTTATAAATATAAAAATGAAAAGAGGTCACAGTTTGTCAGAGGAAATTTCGACTTATTGGGTCGCTATGTAGTATCTGCTTCATTGCGCCGTGACGGTACGGATAAATTCTTTCCCAGTAAGAAATATGCTCTCTTTCCATCTGTTTCTCTAGCATGGAAAATGAACGAAGAATCATTTATAAAGAATATCTCTTGGATTAATATGTTGAAACTAAGAGCCAGTTATGGTGAAACTGGTAGTGACAATTTAGGTACAACACTATATGGTATTGTAACAACTACCCGTGAAGATGTTCAGTTCAATAATAATTCAGTTACCTATATTCCTTACATATTGTCCGGTGCCAACTATGAAGATGTAACCTGGCAAAAGACGGTTATGAAAAATATCGGATTGGATTTTTCCGTTCTTAGAGATAGAATCTGGGGTAGTGTAGATGTATTCCGTAATGACGTAACCCATTTGTTGGGTACAGCACCGACTGAATTATTGGGAATGCACGGAACACGTCCTATCAATGGAGGACATTATAAACGTACCGGAGTAGATGTGAGTTTGAATTCGCTGAATCTTCAAACACATGATTTCAAATGGACCTCTCAAATTACACTGTCCCATTATAACGCGGTATGGATAGAACGTATGCCCAACTATGATTATCAAAAATATCAGAAAAGGAAAAATGAACCGATGAATGCATTCTATTATTATAAAACGACCGGTATCATCAATGTGGATAAGAGTAATATGCCCGAATCGCAACGTTCGTTAGGTCCTGCTGCTTGTATGCCGGGATATCCTATTGTTGAAGATAAAATGGTGATGGAATCATTGATGTGAATGACTCTTATATGGATAATACGTTACCTAAATTATATTTTGGTTTCGGGAATACATTTACATGGAAGAACTTTGATTTGGATATATTCATGTATGGTCAATTGGGAGTAAAGAAATGGAATGATGCATATGGCAATAGTATAGATGTCGGAGGTCTCTCCAGAGGAGTGGATGCGCACAATGTTGGTATCTATTCTTATAACATTTGGAATACCCAGACAAACACGAACGGACGCTTCCCGGGTATCGCAATCAGTAAATCAGTGGCTTTACCCGAAAATCTGGGCTTTGATTATACAAGAGAAAATGCCTCTTATATACGTGTAAGAAACATCACACTGGGATATAATCTGGGTCCCAAAGAGTTATCTGTATTTAAAGGATATATTAGAGGAATACGTGTGTTTGTCGATTTTCAGAATCCTTTGACCTTTACCAAATACAAAGGATATGACCCTGAAATCAACACTTCCTCTTCTAATTTGACCGGAGGGCAATATCCTCAAATGAGAGTTTATTCAATAGGTGCAAAATTAACCTTCTAAACTTCAAGCTATGAAATCTAACAAATTATGTCGTATGAAAAAGAAGATTTTTTTACCGATGCTTGTTTCCTTGCAACTATTATTCGGTAGTTGTGAGAATAATTTTGATCCTTATATTTATGGAGCTTTGTTGCAGGGAGAATATCCTTCTACAGAGCAGGAGTATGTTTCCTATATGATGATTTGCTACTTGCCATACACTACGGTTTGGACGTATGATATGGGTTCAGGCGGTTTGCAGCACGGTATTCATATACAGTCGGGAGGAACGGTACGTATGTTTGATTCCACTTCTGATATATGTGCATCTGCTACCACAGTAGGTGCAGACTGGGAACGATTTACTAAAGGAGACTACAGTAATTGCTTTTATTACTGGCGTGGAAATGTAGATGATGGCAGTAACCTCAACCATTTCCCGAAAACAGCTCAAATAACCCGTATGACTGAAATCATTGGAACTTTGGAGAAAGCTCCTCTGACTGCTCTTACAGAAGAAAAAAAGGAATAACCTGCTTGGAGAAGCGCGTCTGTGCCGTGGATTGATGATGTATTTTCTGTTACATGTTTACGGTCCTGTACCGGTCATCCTGGACCCCGAAAAAGTAATTGATCCGGAAGCGTTATCGAATACCGTGCGTCCTTCTTTGGACGAAATGACTCAATGGATTACGGATGACTTGGAGTTTGCCGCAAAGAATGCTCCCGAGGTGGCTCCGGATTTGGGACGCTATACGCGTGACTATGCCCGTTTCTGCCTGATGAAACACTGTCTGAACGAGGGAGAACACATGGAAGGCTATTATCAGAGAGCGATGGATATGTATAATGAACTTAATACAGGTAAATATGATTTGTTTAAAACTGGAAGTACCCCATACGTTGACCTGTTCAAGAATGCCAATAAATTCAATAAAGAAATCATTATGGCTGTCAGTTGTAGCCCGGCTGCCGATGGTAACCCGAAACATGGAAATGCGAATCCTTTCCTGATGTGGGCTTTACCTTCCGATGTGGCAAAAGGGGATCCTTTCCCAATGGGAGGCGGATGGTTTCAGGCTTTCAGTATGGATAAGAAATACTATGATGCTTTCGAAAGTAACGACGGTCGTCTGAAAACAATTGTGACTAGTTATAAAGACAAGAATGGTGTTATCATTAATAAAGACAATCTGGGGGTGAGATGGAATGGATATATTATGAATAAATTTCCGCAGGAAACCATGACAACTTTCCAGGGTACCGATATTCCTTTGGCAAGATGGGCCGATGTATTATTGATGTATGCAGAGGCAGAAGTACGCAAAACAGGAACCGTTCCTTCTGTGGCTGCTATAAATGCAGTAAATCAAGTAAGGAACAGAGCCGGATTGGCAAATTTGCCGGCTGTGGCAACCAATACCAAAGATGCTTTTCTGGATGCGATCCTGATCGAACGGGGACATGAACTCTTTTATGAAGGTAATCGTAAAATTGACTTGATCCGTTTTAATAAATATGCGCAGGAAATGTATAAGGCGAAGGGAGTAATGCCGACGCATCAGTACATGCCGATCCCTAATTATGCAGTCGAACAGGCGGTTTCTTATGGAAAAGAGCTGAAGCAGATTTGGGAACGTCCGGGTTGGGCGGAAGATAAGAGCAAAGCGCAGCAAAATATAAATTAAACCTATTAACTGAATATAAAGATATGAAACGTATGAGTTACTATATAATTGGTCTATTATTGTCTTTAATGAGTTGGGCATGCTCGGATGATGTAGAAACAGGCAGAGAAGAAATTCCGGTAGAAACAGATGGCGGATATTTATTTGCTCACATGACGAATGCTAATTATGGAAAGCTGTATTATGCAGCTTCCCGGGATGGTGTAAATTGGGAGACGCTGAATAAAGGTCGGATAATCAATAGTGCTTACATTGGGCATCCAGATATTTGTCAGGGACATGATGGGGCTTTTTATATGATAGCAGTCAATCCGTTGGCTTTGTGGCGGTCGGAAGATTTGGTGACATGGACGTCTACCCCGTTGGATGAAATGATTTTTAATCGTAGTAATGCGCAGGGATTTTATACTACTTATTATTGGGGAGCACCCAAGATGTTTTATGACAAGGACAGCGGACAATATATTATAAGCTGGCATGCCTGCAACGATCCGGATAAGGATGACTGGGACAGTATGCGTACTCTCTATGTGTTGACAAAAGATTTTGAGACGTATACAGAACCGCAGAAACTGTTCAACTTCACTGGTACAGATGAGAACATGGCTATTATTGATGCCATTATCCGGAAGGTAAACGGTGTTATTATGCAATCTTGAAAGATGAACGCGATCCGGCTGTTGCTCCGGAAACCGGGAAAACAGTCCGTATTGCCACCTCTTCCAATCTGACCGGTCCTTACACCAATCCGGGAGCACCCGTCACTCCGAATGATATGATGCGCGAAGCACCTATTTTTATCGAACGGCCCAATCATAGCGGTTGGTTCATTTATGCGGAGTCTTATGCTGCCAAACCTTATGGCTATCATTTGTTTCAGTCGACCTCTATGGACGGACCGTGGAAAGAGCGTACCTTCTCCGGACCTAATGTAAAGGATGGCACGGACAGACCGGGTGCACGACACGGCTGCATCGTGAAGGTGAACGAAACGGTTTATCAGGCTTTGTTGAAAGCATATAAAAAATAAATGTATAATCTTAATATGACTGTATTATGAAATATTATATATATACGATTTTTCTGCTTCTGTTGGCGGCATCCTGTAGCGATGACGTACAGAAATGGGATAATTGGCCGGAATGGAAACTTGCCTCTCCTCTTTCCGTAGGGGGGAATGTGTTGGATGAAGAAATTTACTCCAATTTTCAGGGGAAGAAGCTTCATTTGGAAAAGGGACAGGAAATCGAATTTTCGGGAACCGACGGTATAGAATCAATCCTCTCACCGGATTACTTTGAATACTTGTCCGAAAATAAAGCTCGTTTTAAAGGAGAGACAGGCGATTATAGTGTGCTTTATGATCCCGTTAATGAACTTCTGTATGTAGAAAAAGCCGGTGCAACTTATCCGGAAGGATTATGGTTCTGTGGTGCTAACTGGGGGCATCCTCAAGCGGGAGTGGTTACTACAAGTGGCTGGAGTATGGACGGAGCCAACAATGTGCTTTATTGTTATAAAAGTGCTGACAACGTTTTTCAGCTCACTGTATATCTGGCTAATAACTTCTCATTCAAGTTCTTCAAACATAGAGGTTGGGGAGAAGGTGATAATGAGATTACCACTTTACCGGAAGACAATATAACACTTACCACCCCATTCCTGGTTTGCAGGAAAGAGTGGGGGAGATTTTATCCCTGGACCGCTTTTCCAACCCGGAGTATATCTTATTACGCTTGATTTGAATAATAATACTTGTGCTTTTGAAGCAAAAGATGAAAATATTCAGGAGCAAACCTTCCTTGTTAACGGACATGAAATGGGTATATTAGAGGAGGCTTCGTCTTACTTGGGTATTGCTTTGGAACTTCATGAAGGCGATGAAGTGACTTTCGGCAATTTCGGTGATGTGAGAAAGATGCTTCAACCGGATTTCTTTGAAGATATAACAAAGGATAAAGCCACATTTATAGGGGCGGACGGAAACTATAAACTGTTTTACGATCCGGTAAACAAACTGATATATTTAGAAAATCGTTCAGTAAACTACCCGGATGGTTTATGGGTTTGCGGTTCTAATTTCGGACATCCTCAAGCCGGACGGGTGACTGTTGCCACATGGACCTTCAATTTGCCGAGTGATGCATTCCAGTGCGTGAAGATATCGGATAATGTTTTTGAAACAACTCTTTATCTGGTTAAAGATTTCCAGTTTAAATTCTATAAGCAACGTCCGTGGGGAGGTGAACTGGCTAGCACCACTGTTAATCCTTATCCTATTAATCTATTAGGTAAAGGCTGGTTTTATAGTGATCCGGCAACGGGTGGTACTGGTGGCGGACATTTTACCGGTGATTTTGTAGCCGGACCGGATTTCACGCCGGGAGTATACCGTGTCCGGATAGATCTGAATAAGAATATATGTATGTTTATTGATAGGGTAGACGAAGGGCAGCTTGGAGAAGAATTTTATAAAATAAACGGTACAGAGCTGACTCAATCTAATGATCCCAATTATATCGGTGTAGAGTTGAATCTCACGAAAGGGCAGACTGTCGATTTTGAAGGATTTAGCTATCTGGATTATATGCTTCAGCCGGAATACTTTACGAATGAAAACGGCCAATATAAGTTTAATGCTCCGGATGGCAAGTATAAGATCTCCTATAATAAGAATAGGGAACTTATATATGTAGAGAAAACGACTGGTGCGGAATTCCCCGAAACTGTATGGATCACTGGGGCTACCTTCGGGCATCCTAGAATCAGCGGACTTCTTGCTGATGACATTGGAAATTGGGGATGGGAAAACCCGAAAGATTTTATCTGTTGTGTGAAGACCGGGGATCGTATTTTTGAAACCAATCTATTTTTAAACAATGACTTTATGTTCAGATTCTATAAGAAAAAAGGTTGGAATAATGAAATTACTTCGTTTGACGTGACTATTGTGTCTGAAGGTGATTTAATAGCCCGGGGCGGTTATTGGAACGGAGATCAATGGCAGGAAACAGAAAACTTCGGACCGGGAGCTAATTTCAGAGCCGGTATATATCATGTCAAGCTGGATATGAATACAAATACCTGCACGTTTACAAAGAAATACTAGTTTTGAGTATTATATTAGTGTAGCATAACATAAAGAGGCCGGTTTTATACAAAACACGACCTCTTTATATAAATGGCTATGTGGTTTTCTCTTTTAGAAATGTCTTATTATATAGATTCTAAAAATAATATCCATGAAGAAATCTTTATTGGTTTTAGCTTTACTGTTTTCATTGGCATCCTTTTCCCAGTCTCCGGTCGATAAGTCTTTTCCTCCGGAAGAGTTGTTTGCTTTGGGTTCTTATTATTACCCCGAGCAATGGGATTCCTCCCAATGGGAACGTGATCTGAAGAAAATGTCGGAGATGGGGATCAAGTTCACCCATTTTGCGGAGTTTGCTTGGGCCATGATGGAGCCGGAAGAAGGAAAGTATGATTTTGAGTGGCTGGATCGTGCAGTCTCTTTGGCGGAGAAATATGGTTTGAAAGTAATCATGTGTACGCCTACTCCTACACCTCCTGCCTGGCTGTCGAAAAAGTACCCCGATATATTGATTCAGCGGGATAATGGAGTTTCCATTCAGCACGGACGGCGTCAGCATGCTTCCTGGAGTAGCGACCGTTACCGTCGTTATGTAGAAAACATTGTTTCCCGTCTGGCAATTCGTTATGGCAATCACTCTGCTGTTATCGGCTGGCAGATTGACAATGAGCCGGGACACTACGGAGTAGTGGATTACAGTGAAAATGCA
>ENA-OQAB01000751-OQAB01000751.1-human-gut-metagenome-genome-assembly--contig:-NODE-751-length-16580-cov-4.575153_pt1 | contig 16580 bp, 21 predicted proteins | sample MGYA00242490_ERZ504517 | MGnify/ENA primary metagenome ERZ504517 (study PRJEB26092, sample SAMD00036298) | human gut metagenome | host: Homo sapiens | study: EMG produced TPA metagenomics assembly of...
ATAGGGAAACAAATACTTTTTCATTGTGTTCGGTTGTCTCTATTATGATTTCAGAATCATTTGGACTGAATTTGATAGCGTTATCCAAAAGGTTGTATAAAACCTGTTGGATTTTTCGTTTGTCAGCTGAGACATTAAGTACTTTGGTGGCAAAGAGTAATTTGATAGAGATTCTCTTGCCAGTGCAGGTTCCTTCAAAAGTTGCAGCTGTATTTTTGATGACTTCATGGATGTCAAATGATGTTTTGTCCAAAAGCATATTCTTTGTATCAAATTGATTGAGTGTCAGAAGATCCTGAGTCAGATCGGTCAGACGCTCGGTTTCAAATAAAATAATCTTAAAATATTTGTCCTGCATTTCTACAGGAATGGTTCCATCTGCCATCGCTTCCAAGTACCCTTTGATAGAGGTGAGCGGAGAACGAAAGTCATGGGATACGTTTGCAATAAATTTTTTCTGATAGTCGTCCATATCTTTCAATTGTGTGGACATATAATTTAACGAAGCGGACAAATATCCAATCTCATCCTGTGTAGTGACTGGTATCTCATACTCCAGATTGCCGGAGGCATATTGCTTCGCCGCCTCTGTGATTTGCCGAAGAGGGCGATAGACGAAGAATTGAAATGCCGCCAAAATGGAAAATGACAGAAGATAGATGACAAAAGCAGTAATATACACCGGTAATAAAAGTGTCTTACATTCTTCATCCAAGTGGGAAACAGGCTTATGGATGAGTAAGTATCCCTTCACAAAATAGCTGTTTGTCACTGGTGTGATGATTGTGATCATATCTTCGTCAAAATAACCGTGATAATCACTGATCTGATAGGTACTGCTTCCGTTTTCCGCCGGATTAAACTCTTTGATCTTCTCAGGAGCAGAAGGTTGTCCGGATAAAATAGAAGACGTGATCAGTGTTCCGTCGGATTCCACGAACCACAAGTTTGCAGAAGTGTACTCCTGCATTCCATTCAGCTGCGCATGGATATCCGAAAGAGAGATGTCCTCCGAAAAATATCTTGGCAGATATTCGGAAGAGATCATAGTAGCATCTGTGTAAAGCTTTTTGGCGGTTGTGTTTTCCAAACGATACGAAAGCATCTGAGGTGCAATCGCAGATACGGAAAATAAAACCAAAAATCCAAAGGCAATGTAGACAATAAAGAATTTTAAATGCAATGTGCTTCGCATATTATTTTACCTCAAATTTATAACCGATTCCCCAGACGGTGGCAAGCCCCCAGGTGTCATGGTTCTTGATTTTTTCACGAATTCGCTTAATATGGACATCAACAGTACGGGTATCTCCGATGTATTCATATCCCCAGATCTGATCTAAAAGCTGTTCTCTTGTAAACACCTGATTTGGAGAAGATGCCAGAAAATATAATAGTTCCAATTCCTTTGGAGGCATCTCCACCTGTATATTGTCAACTACGACAGAGTAATTTGTCAGATTGATTGTAATTCCAGGATATGAGACACATTTTCCTTTATCATCTGAAGCAGAATCAGATTTTCCAGGCTGATATCTTCGAAGAACTGCTTTTACCCGTGCAATCAGTTCTTTTGCGTCAAACGGTTTGATGATATAATCATCTGCTCCCAGTTCTAATCCAAGTACCTTGTCAAATACTTCTCCTTTGGCAGAGAGCATGATAATCGGAGTGTTGGATCTGGAGCGAATATCCCGACAGACCTGGTAGCCGTCAATTCCCGGAAGCATTAAATCTAATAGAATCAGATTCGGAGCATAGGTATCGAATGCAGACAGTGCATCTTCGCCATCATGTACCATCATTGTATCAAAGCATTCTTTTGTAAGATACAGTGAAATCAACTCTGCAATATTTTCATCATCATCAACGATCAATATTTTTTGTTTTGTTACCATTGGCTTTCTCCTTTAAATTTGTGAGTGAACATCTACTTGAATTCTACGATTGTAACACCGGCATCTCCTTCACCAAAAGCGCCGAGACGGTAGGATTTCACATGTTTTTGGCGTTTCAGGTAGCTGTGGATTCCGTTGCGAAGCGCTCCGGTTCCCTTTCCATGGACGATACGAACAGGACTCACATGTGCAATGTATGCATCATCCAGATATTTATCCAGTTCGGCGATAGCCTCATCCACAGTCTTTCCAAGGAGATTGATCTCCGGGCTTACTGCAAGCGATTTGCTCATCTTCATCTTGCCGGTGGAGGTACGTCGCATCTGTTTGGCTGTGATGGTCATCGGTTCCTCGATGATCTCTAAATCCGAAATGTTCACTTGCGAACGAAGGATTCCCATCTGTACAAAAAGATTTCCTTTGGCGTCTGGGAGGGAGCTTACCGTTCCGGTCAGATTCATGCTGAGAACTTTCACGGACTCCCCTAATCTGAAATCGCTTGGTTTGTGCTGTTTCTTTGGTTTTTTCTTTTCCAATGTCATGCCGGATTGTGTCTTTGCCACTTTTTTTTCGTAAACGTTCCCGTTCTCGTTCCATATCGGCTGCAGAGATATTTTCTTTTCCGAATTTTCGGAACTGCTTCATCGTCTCATCGGCAACTTCTTTTGCTTCACGCAGGATGGCATTGGCTTTTTCGTTTGCTTCTTTTATAATACGTTCTTTTTGTTCGGTTAATTTCTCCTGTTTGGCATCAAGACTATGTTTTAGCTTTTCAATCTCGCGTTTATAAGAGGCAATCTCAGCCTGCTCCTTTTCGATTGTGCGCCGGCTTGTCTCTAAATCGGCAAGTAAGTCTTCAAAAGATTCGTCTTGTTCAGACAGATGACTTTTCGCACTTTCAATAATGTAATCTGGAAGTCCAAGCTTGCTGGAAATGGCAAACGCATTACTTTTTCCCGGAATACCAATCAATAAATGGTAAGTCGGACGCAGCGTCTCTACATCAAATTCACAGCAGGCATTTTCGACACCTTTAGTGGAAAGTGCAAATACTTTTAACTCACTGTAGTGCGTTGTTGCCATTGTTCGGATTCCTCTTTCATGCAAATAAGAAAGGATTGCAATTGCAAGTGCGGCTCCTTCTGTTGGATCGGTTCCTGCACCGAGTTCATCAAAAAGTACAAGAGAACGGTCGTCCACATCCTGCAGGAAAGATACGATATTCGTCATGTGTGAAGAGAATGTACTGAGACTCTGCTCAATGCTCTGCTCATCCCCGATATCGGCGTATACATTTTCGAATACAGAAAGCTTGGAGCGGTCAAGTGCAGGAATATACAAACCTGCCTGCCCCATCAATGTGAATAATCCGACTGTTTTTAAGGAAACAGTCTTACCGCCCGTGTTCGGCCCGGTTACGATGAGGAGGTCAAATTCCTTGCCGAGCATAATCGTAATCGGTACGACTTTTTTCTTGTCCAAGAGTGGATGGCGCCCTTCGCGGATATGAATATATCCGTCTGTGTTAAAAATTGGACGGCTTGCATTCATCGAAAGTGCCAGAGCACCTTTTGCAAAAATAAAATCCAGTTCTCCGAGAATTGTGTAATTGCTTCGAAGTTCTTCGATGTATTCTGCAGCATCCACACTGAGTCTTGCCAGAATAATCTGAATTTCCTCCTGTTCCTTTCCGTAAAGTTCTTTTAAGTCATTGTTAAGTTTTACGACAGCCATCGGTTCAATAAAAGTGTGGAACCGGTAGAAGACTGATCGTGAATCATTCCGCTTACCTGACTGCGGTATTCCGCTTTCACCGGCAGGCAGTAACGGTCGCCCCGCATTGTGATAATTGGATCTTGTAAATAGGAACGAAGAGAACCATTGACAAGGGAGGTCAACGTGGAATGTACCTTATCGTTGATCATTCCGATACTTCTGCGGATATGTTTTAAATTGCTGCTTGCATCATCACTGATCTCATCTTCTTCGATAATGCATCTTCGTATCTCGGTTGTAAGTGGAGTAAGCGGAGCTAACTGTTCGAAATAGCTGTCGAGGCAGTCGGCAAGTTCGTCCACGGTATCATGACGTCCGTAAGATTTGGCACGCCCCGCAGTCTCTGCTAATTTGCAGATGCGAAGAAGTTCTGCGCTGCTAAGAGCCGCACCGATCTCAAGGCGTTTCATAGAGTCTTCCACGGAGTAACATCCACTAAAAGAAGGCCGTCCTTTTTTCACGATTCGTGTAAATGCGGCGGCAGTCTGTTCTTCTGCTGTATTGATTTCTTCTAAGTCAGTCATAGGCAACAAAGTCTTGCAGCGTCTTTTTCCGCTGTCTGAAGATGCCTGATCTGCCAAAAGATTGATTATTTTGTCATATTCTAATTTTAATAATGTTTTTTGATTCATTTTTCTCACCCTGAGTATATTTTAACCTATTTGAGTTGCAAAGGAAAGAAGAAATATTGTATACTATAAAAAGGATTAGAAATAAGGAGAAATGAGTATGTCTATGGAAACGGATCACGGACCAGATCAGGAGCCGGAGAAATATTCTTTTTTACAAGAAAAAATCAAGGATGAAGCATTTAGCAGGAAAAAGGTGTTATATAAGATATCTTGGTTGGTTGGAAAAGGACTTCTCTTTGGAGTTGCTGCCAGCATTGTTTTTTTTGCGTTAAAACCATGGGCAGAATCAACATTTCAAAAGAATCCAGATAAGATAGAAATTCCGAAAGATGAAGATACCCAGAATACGCCATCAGAAGATACCCAGACAACGCAGGAAGAATTTACGATCGAAAAGTACAAAGAATTGAATTCACTTCTTACGCAGACCGCTCTGGAAGCGAAAAAGAGCGTTGTGGAAGTGAGTGCGGTTCATGAAAATGGAAATTTACTTGAGGAAGATAGGGGCGCTGATCATAAAGTATCGGGAGTGATTGTTGCAGATAACGGACAGGAGCTCCTCATATTGACAGAGATGGATGCGCTGTCAGATGTATCAGAATTGCAAGTGAAATTTGTAGATAATACAACGTGTACGGCGACAGTGGAAAAAGAAGGATGCAAATATTGGCATGGCGATTGTCGGAGTGGACAGGAGTCTGATAAAAGATACAACATGGGACAGAATCAAGGTCGCCGAACTTGGAAATTCCAATGTGCTGAGTCAGGGGAAAACGGTAATCGCACTTGGCAATCCGTTTGGATATAGTGATGGAATGGGAATTGGAATCGCAAGTTCCGTTCAGGAAAGCGTTATGCTTGCGGACGGAGAATACAAAGTGATTGTGACAGATATGCCCAAATCAGCAGAAAGCAGCGGAATATTGTTTAATATTGATGGCGCCGTTGTCGGAATTATTGCACCAGATTTGGGGGCAGACACAGGTGTGCTGTCTGCGTATGGAATTTCGTCGATCAAGAGCGAGATTGAACTGATGTCGAATGCGAAAGAAGTTCCGTATATCGGAATAGTTGGCACGATGATTACAGAGGATATCGCGACAGCTCAGAATATTCCGGAAGGATTTTGCGTGACAGAGGTGGAGGCGGACTCACCGGCAATGAAAGCGGGAATCCAGAATGGAGATATTATCACTCATATAGATAAAAAGAAAATAGAGTCTGTCATTGGGTATCACAGTACCATGATCACACAGGATGTGGGCACGGAAGTTACGCTGACAGGGCAGCGCCGAGGTGCTGAAGAATATGTGGAGATTCATTTTACTGTTACAATCGGAATAAAAGAATAGAAAGAGGAAAGATATGAGATTTATTAATACATTACATGAGGGAGAGACAATCAGAGGAATCTATTTGTGCAAGACAAAACGTACAGCGGAGACAAGAAATGGGAAACCATATGATAATCTGCTGCTTCAGGATAAGACAGGAACTTTAGATGGGAAGATTTGGGATCCGAATTCAGGTGGGATCGCTGACTATGATGAGATGGATTTTGTGGAAGTGCTCGGTGAGGTAATCAGTTATAACAATAATTTACAGTTGAACATCAAGCAGCTTCGTAAACCATATGAAGATGAGTACAATCCAGCAGACTATATGCCGACGACGGAAAAAAGCGTAGATGGCATGTATGAAGAACTAGTTATCTTATATTGGGAAAGTAGAGAATACATACCTGCATCAATTGCTTGAATATTATTTGTAAAAGATGAGGCGTTTATCAAACGTTTCAAAAATCACTCGGCAGCAAAGAGCGTGCATCATGGATTTGCAGGCGGACTTTTGGAGCATACGCTGAGCATCCTGAAAATGTGTGAGTATTATGTCAGCGCATACGAGATTTTGAATAAGGATTTATTATATACGGCAGCAATTTTTCACGATATTGGGAAGACAAAAGAGCTGTCAACATTTCCGGAGAATGATTATACAGACGACGGGCAGTTGCTGGGACACATTGTGATCGGTGTTGAGATGATCGGCGAAGGTGTGCGTACGATTGAGGGATTTCCGGAGAAACTTGCGAGCGAGTTGAAACATTGTGTAATTGCACATCATGGCGAACTGGAATACGGTTCTCCGAAAAAACCGGCGCTTGCCGAGGCGGTTGCATTGCACTATGCAGATGCGACAGATGCGAAATTGCAGACATTGACGGAGATCTTTAAAGAAAAAGAAGGAAATAAAGATTGGCTTGGATATAATCGGTTGTTTGAGTCAAATTTAAGACGGAGTAGTATTTAATTTATTTATTTGGGGACGTAGTAAAATTCAATTTTACTACGTCCCCAAATTGAAGTTGAAGGGAGAAAATATGAAGAAAAACGAGCTGATAACGTTGAAAATAGAGGATATTGGAGTAAATGGTGAGGGAATTGGAAAAGTAGATGGCTACACTTTATTTGTCAAAGATGCGTTGATTGGGGACAGGGCTGAAGTGAAGATTACGAAAGCGAAAAATGAACTATGGTTATGCGAAGGTTGATGCAGGTGTTGGAGCCGTCTTGTGACCGTGTGGAGGCGAAATGTCCGGTTGCAAGGCAGTGTGGTGGATGCCAGATTCAGGAACTTTCTTATGAAAAGCAATTGGAGTTCAAGGAAAAGAAGGTGCGTGGCAATCTGGAGCGAATTGGAGGATTTGCACCAGAAGAATTAGATGAGGTGATGGAGCCAATTTGCGGAATGGAAGAGCCGTTCTATTATCGTAACAAGGCGCAGTTTCCGTTTGGAACAGACAAACAAGGGCATATTGTGACAGGATTCTATGCAGGACGGACCCATCAGATTATTCCAAACACAGAGTGTGCTCTTGGCGTAAAACAGAACAGAGAAATTTTGGAAATGATTGTGGATTTCATGAACATACATCACATTACAACATATGACGAGACTACCGGAGAAGGACTTCTTCGCCATGTGCTGATCCGCTATGGATTTCGGACTGGGGAAATCATGGTCTGCCTCATCATAAATGGGGATAACTTCCCAAAATCAGAAAAATTGGTGGATAATTTGCGTGAGATTCCGGGCATGACAAGTATCACATTAAATGTGAACCGCGAGCGCACGAATGTGATTCTTGGGCGGGAGATAAAGGTGCTTTGGGGACAGGCGTATATTACCGATTACATCGGCAATGTAAAATACCAGATTTCGCCGCTTTCATTTTATCAGGTCAACCCGGTACAGACAGAAAATTTATATGGACAGGCTTTGGAGTACGCAGGACTTCACGGAAATGAGACTGTCTGGGATTTATATTGTGGAATCGGCACGATTTCCCTCTTCCTCGCACAGAAAGCAAAACAGGTGTATGGCGTGGAGATTATCCCGCAGGCAATAGAGGATGCAAAAAGAAATGCAGCGTTGAATGGTATTGAAAACGCGCAATTTTTTTGTAGGGAAATCAGAAGAAGTGCTTCCGCAGTATTATGAAAACTATGCAAAAGAGCATGGTGGTGAGAAGGCTTATGCAGATGTGATTGTTGTGGATCCACCGCGAAAAGGATGCGACGAGACGCTGCTTGAGACGATGATACAGATGCAGCCTGAACGGATCGTGTATGTGAGCTGCGATTCAGCGACATTGGCAAGAGATCTGAAGTATCTGTGTGAGAATGGGTATGAGCTGAAGAGAGTCAGGGCGGTGGATATGTTTGCGAATACGGTGCATGTGGAGACAATAGTTGCACTACATCGGACCGATATGTAAAAATCCTTGATTTTAGGCACTTTGAGAGGTTTTTTAGGTTCGACCAGAGTGACCGAAAAACATACAAAAAAGCAATTTCCGACGGTGTAAATGTGTCGGTTGTATTGGATAGCGTGTGTGGAAACACATCAAAGTCAAAATAATATCATCATCATTCAACTAAATAAAACTAGCGTGGGAGACCGTTCATTTTCAAGAAGATTGAAAGTGAGCGGTCTTTCTTTTGGTTAAAGGAGTTAGGTTTCGTGAGTAACGATTATATGCGTCGATGGAAGGAGCGATTGTGTGGAAACGATTAAGAATGTATCTATCAGCGAATTGCATAGTTTTAGGAATCACCCGTTTAAGGTGGAGACCAATACGGAATTATGCGAGCTGATGAGAAGTATTGAAAAGGAAGGTGTGCTTGTGCCACTTCTGGTGAGGACGAATCCTTATGGAGATGGATATGAGGTCATATCGGGACACCGAAGAAAGGAAGCAGCTCTATGGGCTGGGGAAACTGAGGTCCCTGTTGTCATAAGAGAGCTTGATGATGACCAGGCAGTTGTGGCGATGGTGGATTCGAATCTGCATCGGGAGAATTTAAAGCCCAGTGAGAAAGCGTTTGCCTATCGTATGAAACTGGAGGCAATGAAGCATCAGGGAAAAAAGGTATTGGCAGATGATATAACTTTGGCTCAAGTTGAACCGAGGTCTGCCAAAAAGAATCCGGGAGGGCTTGTTTCCGGTGCTATGCGAAGTAACGAGTTACTTGCAAAGCAGGCAGGGGAGAGCGTGGCTCAGATTAAAAGATATATCCGCCTTACCAATCTTATTCCTAAGATTTTGAATATGGTGGACGAAGGAAAGATTGCTTTTACAGTGGCTGTGGAGCTTTCATATCTGAAGGAAGAGGAGCAGTACGAGCTTCATGCCATTATGGATTTGGAGCAGTGTACCCCATCATTATCTCAGGCGTGTCGTTTGAAGGTAATGAGCCAGCACGGAACATTGGATATGGATGTGATTTGTATGGTTTTGGAGGAAGAAAAGCCAAATCAGCGGGAGCAGATAAAGCTTCGTGCAGATGCATTGGCAAAGTATTTCCCGGAGGATTATACACCAAAGCAGAAGACGGATTTAATCGAACAGCTTCTGAAGGAGTGGTATGAGAAGCAGGAATACAGCAAGCAGGAAAGCCTTGGCAGCAGTTGTAGCAGAGCAAGATAAAGGAATGGAGGTAGTAGCGATGAGCAGAGAATTATCAACTTATGAAGCAATGGGTGGCACTTATACAGAGATGGATGGAGTGTTTTATCCGAATATTGTGGTTTCGGAGGAAGCAGATGTGTGGATTGGAAAATATGGTCTGTTATGGATAGATTATATGAAATCCAATCATGCAGAAAGGTACAGACACCATATTCGTATGGGAACCTTGAGTGCCAGAGCTTTTGAGCTAAATGAAGAGGCTTATGAAATGCTGGAAGGAATCGTGAATCAGTATCTGGCAAAGCATAAGCCACAGAATTCAGCTTCTACAGTGGAAATGTGGAGGCTTCGGGAACAGGCAAAACAAATGGCGGAAGAGGTCGTGCTTAGCGACATTGTACGCCAGTATCATTAGAATTTGGAGGATTTTATTATGAGAGAGATTAGAGAATACAATATGAACGGAACTATTATTTTGGGCGTTGATAATGGTTATGGTAATGTGAAAACCGCCCACAGAGTATTTCCTACGGGAATTGTGAAGTGTGACAGCGAGCCGGTGCTGAGTAAGGAGTATATCGAATACGATGGTACTTATTATATTATTGGCGAAGGTCACAAGGGCTTTGTTGCAGACAAGCAGGAGGATGATGATACTTATATCATGACTCTTGCAGCTATTGCAAAGGAGCTGGAAGCAAGAAGTCTTACAGAGGCAAGGATTCATCTGGCAGTGGGACTTCCCTTGAAGTGGATACAGGCACAGAGGGAGAGCTTTAAGAAGTATCTGACCGGAGAAAGATGTGTTTCCCTGAAATACAAGAAGATGAGCTATTTGATTGAAATTGCGGATTGTACGGTTATGCCTCAGGGCTATGCGGCAGTTGCTGAGAATTTGAGGGATTTTAAGGGAATGAACCTGCTGGCGGATATCGGAAATGGTACTATGAATGTGATGTATCTGAATAACGGCAGACCGATTGAAAGCAAGTCTTGGACGGAAAAGCTTGGTGTAAATCAGTGTTTTATCCGTATTCAGAACCACATTATGAACCAAACCGGAGTGAAGCTGCCGGATGAGATTATCAGCCAGTTTCTGCAATATGGAGAAATTGATGTGAATAATAAGTATCTGAATATGGTAAAAGAGATTGCAGAGCAGTATGTAAAGGAGATTTTTGAAAAACTTCGTGATTATGAATATAACGAGGATTTGATGAAGCTGTATGTTATAGGTGGCGGTGCCAAGATGGTTGAGATGTTTGGAAAGTACAATCCGGACAGAATCACTTTTAACCATGATATCTGTGCCAATGCCAAGGGGTACGAATACTTCTGTTATATGATGCTTCGTCAAAAGATGCGAAAGTAGGTGATTAAATGGCTGTAAAGAACCATAATTTCCGATTTAATGAGGAAAAAGAGGCGGAACGACAGGCGTGGGGAATCCTTCACTCTAAGGAAGTGAAGGAGGACTTCCGTTCCCAAAATGAATTTGTAATTGCAGCTATCAATGACTACTACGCAAGGCATCTTGCCACCAAGCAGGACCCTTATCTGGAATCAATGGAAAAGGAAGATGCTTTTGTGAAAGGAATTGTGGAGGCGGTGGAGAAAAAGGTGCTTGATAATCTACCAGGGCTTTCGGGTATGTATATGATGCAGCAACAGTCTCTTTTATCTGTGTTGGGCTTGCAAGGAATAGTGCCTATGCAACAACAGATGCAAGCTCAGATTCCTTTGCCACAAATGATGGGAATGCAGCAACCCGGACAGGGAGCTGCAACAGTACAGGTTCCGGAGCAAGGACAAAAACAAGAAACTGTAGCTAGTGGAGTTGCTTGTGACAATCAGAATTACACGGAGAAGTATGTTAGGAAGTATGAGATGGAGCCGGAATTAAACGAGTTACTTGATTTCAGTTTCTGTGGTGATTGATAGCAGCTGGCTATAGAACTTTTACAGATGGATGTGTTGTAGCATCATTTCTGGAAGTAATTGTAGCCGCAATTACAGAAGAAACAAGTGGTGCCGGAAACGGCACAAATTGTAGCCAATTGAATATAGTTATTAGCTTAGTTGAAGCCATATATCTTTTCGAAGGTATGTGGCTTTTTCATTTTTTTTTGAGCTTAAGACAAATTTCTTTATCAGCCCTCATGCGTTTGAGCGAGGGCTAAGCCTCGCAGAGCGAAATACACCCATCGCACAAAACTTCGTTTTTTGTACTCTGTGTATTTCGCCCTTGCAGGGGGCTATTACGCTGGAAAGGTTGGTGCGTTCGTAAACGGATGCCTATGCATCCACTCACATTATGCAATAGAAGGGAGATGATTAGATTGCCAAGAAATTCATTTGTACAAATGAATAAGCTGAACAATGTGTCAGGCAGAATTACTTATATATCAAGTAAGGCAAAGCAGGAAAATCTGTATGCTACCTATACTACAGTTCCGGATCGGAGCTTTTGGAGAGAGTTGGCTAAGTGTAATCAGGAATGTTTCCGGAAAAAAGGAACCGAGGGAAAGTGTATTGAGGCGAGGGAGCTAATTATAGCTTTGCCGGAGTCCTTTGTGCATTATGAGCCGGCGTATTTGTTGAAGCGATTTACAGACCATTTTAAGCAGAAATATAAGGTGGAGTGTATCTCAGCATTGCATCATAACAAGCGTAAGACCAATTATCACATTCATCTGATATTTGCAGAGCGTCAGCTTCTGGATAAGCCAATCGAGAAAATCGCGACCAGAAATATGTTTTATGACGAAAAGGGTAAGCACCGGCGTACCAAGAAGGAAATCTTGGATGAAGCTGGGAACATCCGTAAAAAGTGCAAGGTTATCAAGAAGGGGGAAGTGTATGAGCGGAATCTGTTTACTACGAAAAACGAGCTGTTTAAGGCTGATGGATTTTTAGACGAGGTAAAGCGTTTATACACGGATCTGATTAATGTCTGTGCCATAAATGAAGAAGATAAGCTCCATGTATTTGACAGGAACGGATTGTATCTTGCTACCAAGAAGATTGGTAAAAACAATCCTAAGGCAGCAGAGATAGAAGCCGACAATATGGAGCGTGTAAGATGGAATCAGACAGTGGACAGAGCATTGATTTCAGGTGTTGCCGAGGAGGATATCCTAGGCGTGAAGCGAGAAAAGATATCGGAGGAAGTTAAGCGCTCCATTGAATTATTCGGGAATAATCCGTCTTTTCTGGCTGAAATTATCAGACTTGCAATTAAGACATTGGAATTGCTGATATCCAAGGTATTACTTGCAGCGGCTAAAATGGCTGAAAAGATTGTGGATGTGGTTTATGAGAAAGTTGTAGAGAAAGAGGTTCCAGTGTTGGTGGAAGAGCCAGAGCAGGCGGTTGAGATTCAGGAAAAGGTACAGCTTCCTAAGAAGCCGGAGGAACCGTTATTGCTGTCTAAGTATCCGGTGATTATGGAACTGGATGCAGAATTGAAGCGTAGGAATAAGGAAATCTTTGCGTTTGAACAGGAGCGGGGCAATCTGGAGATTGAGCTGTCTGAATGTTCCGGAGTATTTAAACAAAAGAAGAGGAAGGAATTGCAGGAGAGGATTACTCTTTTGGATAAAAAGGTGGAGAAGATGAAGGCTGAGCTTTCAAAAGTGCTTCGGGACGCCGGATATGCAAATGCTGCGGAATTCTTTACAGAGCTTTTTGCGGTGCGTGAGGAGAAGCGGAAGTATGAAGAGGCTTGTAAGGTATGGCGAGAAGAATGTGTTAGGGCGGAGATTGAAGCGACGAAGGATGGTCAGTATTATGGAAATGTTTCATCGCTTGAAAGAGGAAGAACACGTTAGTTTTTGGGGGGATTACTAAGTTTGGTAATTCTCTTCTTTTTTATAGCAAAAATAACTGTAATAGTAAGAGAAAAAACAGAGGAAATAAGGTGGATAATATGCTATGATATATAATGTAGGTATATTGGCTTTATCAAACCAAAGAATGAAGAAAACAATTATGAATATAGCAGTATTTGCATCCCATGGTGGAAGTGATTTACAAGCGATTATGGATGGGTGTAAGAATAATCAAATTAATGCAAAGGTGGCAGTTGTTATTAGTAACAATGGAAGTTCAATGGCTTTACAAAGAGCTGCCGACGAAGGTATCCCCAACTATCACCTTAGTGCTAAGAAATCAGGAAGTGAAGAGAGTTTGGCAACAGAGATTTTAGATGTATTGTCAAAATATAATGTTGATATGATCTTTTTGGCAGGATATATGAGGATGTTACATATATCAGTTCTTGAAAGATATAACAATAAAATTTTTAATATTCATCCGGCATTACTACCTAAATTTGGCGGTAAAGGTATGTTTGGAATGAATGTGCATACGGCTGTTATTGAAGCAAAAGAAAGTGAAACAGGAGTAACAATTCATAGAGTAAATTCAGAATATGATAGCGGCGAAATCGTAGCTCAAACAACAGTACCCGTGTTGGAAGGAGACACACCGGAAACGTTAGCAGCGAGGGTGTTGGAGAGAGAACATGAATTTTTGGTGAAGTAATAGCTGACATTGTGAACGGTAAAATTCCTTTAGGAGAATAATGGGACACGATATGGAGAATCTATGAAAAAATTAGTTATACTTAGAGGTAATTCAGGTAGCGGAAAAACAACAGTAGCAAGAGTGTTACAAAGAAAAATAGGATTTAATACAATGCTTATTTCACAGGATGAAATTAGAAGAAATATGCTTTGGGTTAAAGATGGCATAGATACGAAAGCATTGCCGCTTATGATAGAACTTTTGAAATATGGAAATGAACATAGTGACATTGTTATTTTAGAAGGAATTATGTATGACGAGTGGTATAGTCCATTATTTAATCTGGCCAATGAATTATATGGTGCAAATGTGTATTCCTATTATTTTGATATACCATTTGAGGAAACAGTAAGATGTCACCAAACAAGAAGTAAAAGCCAAGAATTTGGGGAAGAACTAATGCGTCAGTGGTGGCGTGAAAAAGATTTTTCATCTGTTCTTAAGGAAGAAATTATTTCTTGTGAAATGGATGCAGATAGTATCGTTGAAAAGGTATATGCGGATTTGTTAGAGGAAGAATAGAAAATGAGACAGGATATTATTGAATATTTGCAAAGCGAAATAAAAAGAAGGTGTGAACTGCCGAGTAATTTCTTTGGAATGGGTTGCTTTTATCACATAAAAGCTGTGGTAGATAATGCAGTAATGCTTGCAAAACAATTTGGTGCTGACGAAGAGATTGTGATTATTGCAGCTTGGTTACATGATATAGCTTCCATAACAGACTATAATTTGTATGAAGAACATCACATACACGGCGCTGAAATGGCGAAGGAAATACTGGAAACGTACGATTATGATAAAGAGAAAATCGCACAAATACAGTCATGTGTATTAAATCACAGAGGAAGTATATCGGGAGAACGATTATCGTTAGAAGAGTTGTGTGTGGCAGATGCAGATGCAATTTCACATTTTGATAGCGTTCCAAGTCTTCTTTATTTAGCTTATGTTGAAAGAAAAATGGATATTGGAGAAGGTATTTCTTTTGTTAAGCAAAAGTTAGAGAGAAGCTATAATAAGTTATCAGACAGAAGTAAAGAGATTTATAGAACAAAGTATCAACAGGCGATGAGTTTTCTAGATTAAGGAGGCCGATATGAAACACACGATGAAATTACGTCCTAATCCTTTTCGTATGATTTTATGTGGAGAAAAGACATATGAACTTAGATTATATGATGAAAAACGTCAATGTATTAAGATAGGTGATGAGATAGTATTTGTCAATACTAAGACTGACGAACCGCTTGTAGTAAGTGTTAAAAACATACATATATTTAAGAATTTTACTGAATTATATCAAGCATTACCATTGCTAAAATGTGGTTATACAGAGGAAAATCTTACAACTGCTAATCCAGCAGATATGGAAAATTATTATTCAAAAGAACAGCAGATGCAGTATGGGGTTGTGGCGTTCGAAATAGAGAAAATAACAAAATGATAGTTTTTTAACTGAAGAATTAGATAGGCAGAATACGGATCCCGAGGAACTGTTGGAGTTTAAAAAGATTTATGATTTTGAAGAAGTTAATCGGTAAAAAATATATGATTTTGATACAGAGGAAAAGGTATGGATGTATTATTTGAATTATTAATAAAATTGATGTCATTAACAGTAATAATGATATTTTTGATTGGTTTATTATTTATTATGTTAATTTCAGTAGTATACATAGCGGGATATGTATACGATAGTATATTTGGAAATTTGTTTATAAGTCTGGGGCATTTTATAAGTGGAAAATATCCGAAAATCAAGAATATTTCGATAGTTGAAAAACTGTGGAGAAAAATACAACTAAAAGAATTATATTTACGATATGAAACTCCGTTATTTACATATTGTTTTTCGTATACGGCAATTTCGTTGTTGGCATTAGTATTGCCGAATGAGAATGGTACAGATATTGTTGTAGCATCGGCTTTATATCTATTGCTTTACTTTGTCGGAATGGCTAGAAAATGTGGAAGAAATGAGCAATATTATGAAAAAATATTGGACAATAATATTGAATTTCTTAAATTATCGTTTTTACCATTAGGTTTTATTATCACAGTGTTGGGATTCTGTTTTACTATTACAGGTATGAAAGTGCAAGAACTTCCGCTGGATTTTGCAATAATAGAAAATACATACACGAGTTTAATGAATTATAACGACGAGACAAATACATTAATGCTCTTTCTGAAATTGCTTGTATCTGGGGGCCTTATATTGATTTTGTTTTATGTTATAAGTTTACCTATTCAAGTGATATCTTATTTTGTCATTTCAGTTATTAATTATTTCAGAAAACATAAAGCCGGATACATAGGACTATATAAGAAATTTATTGGTATTGTAGCTTATTTTTTGAAAAATATATGATAGGAAAAAGCGATAATGAAAACAGACAGATTATACGCATTAACTTTATATTTGCTTAATCACGGAAAATCTTCTGCATCAGAGCTGGCAAAGCATTTTGAAGTATCTGTGAGGACGATTCAGAGGGATATAGATGCCTTGTGTCAGGCAGGCATACCGATTTGTGCTTTTACTGGTACAAATGGTGGATATGAAATTTTAAGTGATTTCAAAAGTAAACGCTTAATTTTTAGGTATGATAGAAAAAATCCCCGACTACTTTTCAGTAGCCGGAGCACCTTGACAATTCACATATGATTGATTTGATTCGTTTGCACGATGTTCGATCTCAGCTTTGACGG
>ENA-OQAB01000752-OQAB01000752.1-human-gut-metagenome-genome-assembly--contig:-NODE-752-length-16577-cov-5.098541_pt1 | contig 16577 bp, 18 predicted proteins | sample MGYA00242490_ERZ504517 | MGnify/ENA primary metagenome ERZ504517 (study PRJEB26092, sample SAMD00036298) | human gut metagenome | host: Homo sapiens | study: EMG produced TPA metagenomics assembly of...
AGGATGTCTTTGACGGTATGTAATTTCTCTTGAGCACATATCTTTGTTTTTCGCATTAAAAATACTCCCCTTCAAGCAGCATGAGATTTTATTATTTCTCATGTCTACCTAAAGGGGAGCATATCAAAATTGCCAAATAGTGCTATTTTTTGAAAAAGTAAGCTATATTATGCCTTGTATATAAAGCATCCTGTACGTAAAATAAAATCATAGCTAGTATGCCTACCAAAGGAGGCTTCGATATGGACTCACTTTCTAATTTTTTTTCGCACTTGGATAAACTTTATGCCGAGGGACGACATGATGAAATCGAAGATTTTCTGCGCCACACACTCTCCAAACACCGCATATGCTGCGGTAGCCATGATACCGTCTTTATAGCTGCTCTTAACGAATTGGGAACATATTACCGTGGTATTGGTCATTATGATGAATCCGCAACGGCATTTGAAGAAGCGGGGCATGATATTCTTAGTTATGGCCAAAAAGATACTTTGGACTATGCAACAAATCGCATCAATTTAGCAGGTACTCTGCGTCTGCAAAAAAAATACGACCAAGCGCTGTCACTATATAGAGAATCGCTTAATATCTATCAGCGTCTGGAAGGTAAACAGAGTTATCATTACGCCGCGACATTAAATAATATAGCCCTAGTTTATATAGATATAGCTCATTATGATAAAGCTTTGACGATGGCAAAAAAATCACTGGGGATTATTCAAAAAATTTCCAGAAGATTTAGAAGAACAGGCGATTTCTCATATAAATTGCAGTACAGCATATTATCATCTAGATCAAAAAGCAGCTGCTATCGAGGAAGCCCAGGAAGCATTGAACTTATACGCAAAGATTTCCAAAAAAGGTATTCACTATTCCAATGCGCTAAATCTCCAAGCAGTCCTAGCGATGGATGCAGGGGAGTATCAACTGGCTTATGAAACCTTTTTAAAATCAGCTAACTATATCAAAACCTTTCTCGGAAAAAAATGAAGATTACAACAAAGCGATGACAAATGCAAACACAGCTGCCGCTGCCATGGAACACAAAAAAAGCAAAAAAAGTCACCTACCCTCAACAGCTAAAGCACCGGATAGAGAAAAAACACCGGGATTCGGCCTAACGTTATGCAATGACTACTATGAAGAAATCGGGAAGCCGGCACTGCAGTCACAATTCACAGATGTTTGGGATCGTATTGCCATTGGCCTTGTTGGAGAAGGATCAGACTGTCTTGGCTTTGATGATGAATTATCTAGAGATCATGACTGGGGTCCCTCATTCTGCATGTGGCTAACAAATGAGGACTATGCGACCTTTGGTCAAGCCCTACAAAAGGCTTATTTGGCCCTCCCCCATGAATTCAGAGGTTACCAACGGCAAGAAACACAGAGTGGAAAAGGGCGAGTCGGCGTTTGGCGTATTTCTGATTTCTATCGTCATTTCATCGGTTTATCTAAGGCACCAGAAACTCTTTCAGAATGGATCCGTATCCCTGAATCATTTCTAGCAAAAGCAACAAACGGCCACGTATTTACCGACCCCTTAGGCAAGTTTTCAACGATCCGACAAATACTACTAGCTTTTTATCCAGAAGATGTACGTATTAAAAAAATTGCCTATTATGCCTGTCAGATGGCCCAAAGCGGTCAGTATAACTATAAACGAAGCTTAGATCGCCGCAATCCCACTACAGCTGCATGCGCCCGATATGAATTCATAAAAGCTGCAATAGCTATGGTCTATTTACTCAACAAAAAATATATGCCCTTTTATAAATGGGCTCATCACGGGCTTCAATATTTACCGACTTTATCAGATATGTATGGAAAAAATTACCACCCTAATAACAACGACAGACACGGCAATCGCAATTGCGCTTATCGAGGAGATATGCGACGATATCCGGAAAGAATGGCAGCATCAAGACTTAGCCGTTGGAACAGACAGCTTCCTTCTATCCTATACCCCCAAGCTCATATCTCATATCCAGAACGATGGACTACGCCAACTACCCGCTTGGCAATTGTATTAAGGAGGCTCCCGATATGAAAAAAGATGAATTGATACAACAAATTATCGCTATAGAATGGCCTATGTTTCAGACAGTCCATAACTGGAGAGAACGCGCAGACTGTCAAGATGATGAACATACATTTACGATTATGCGCCTAAGCCAGTTCTCTGCATGGGATGAATCGACCTTAATATCTTATTATAAGGATTTATTAGAAACAAAAAAGGACGGCCGTAACATCATGACAGAAAAATATGCCTACATGATGGCTAAGACCCATCCTGATGAATTCACACTCATAAAAAATGATTTACCATCGATAAGTATGGAGAAGTGGCAACTTATCCATTTAATACTTCGTCAACAACTGCATTGGATAACAGAAATCGTAATCTCTTATCCCAATATAAAGCGAAAAGGGCGCCCTATACGCCAGTCTGAAGCAAACTCAGGAGAAACATCATTTGAAACGTATACAACAGGTGAGCTCTTAACCTATTCGCTATCTACACTAAAATCACTATGGGCTTATATTCAATATCTGAAGAGTCTAGGGCGAAACCTAAATTTGGAGATACTCCAATATACCGCTGCATTATACGGTTTTACCTCTATTGACGCATTATAAAATAAAAATAGGGCTATCACAAAAATATTACAACCTGTGATAGCCTATTTTTATAGAATCGTTTTATGCAACCATCTCTTCAAGGCTGACTCATGGTATTTTCAAATACGTCCTCCTTTAATACAGAGATGTAAACAGTGCCATGAAATTTTCTTTATCGACGGTTCTCGGATTATTCGGCAGGCATCGATCTTCCACGGCATTGGCAGCCATAATCGGAATCGCCTCTTCATAAGATTTTCGATCTACCGTTTCTGTTAATTCTCCAATATGACCTGGCATACTCATATCAGAAATAAGTGCTTTAAGGACACCTTGAAGAATTGAAACAGCTTGTTTGGCTGATAAATTTCTTGACGCTAATCCCAATTTATAAGTAAGATCGGCATATTTTTCAGCTGTTTTTTCATTATGACTATTATAAGCAATGCCCGCCGGCAAAGCAATTGCACAGGCCAATCCATGAGGAACATGATACATTCCGCCTAATTGATGTGCCATACTATGGACGATTCCTAATCCACCGATATTAAAAGCTATGCCAGCCAGATTAGACGCTTTAGACATGGCTTCTCTGGCTGTCATATTTGCTCCATAATGATAGCATCGGGGCAGATAATTCAAGGCTAATTCAATCGCCTTACATGCTATAGCATCCGTAAATTCAGTAGCCCCCTTAGACACATAGGCTTCAAGTCCATGTGTCAAGACATCAAAGCCGGTATTAGCCGTAATAGATGCTGGAACAGACAGTGTTAATTGCGGATCTAATACGGCGATATCCGCATACATGCTATCATCAATAAGAGCAATCTTCCGCTTCTCTTCAACGTCAGTAATGATAGCAAAAGAAGTCATTTCCGATCCGGTTCCACTGGTAGTCGGTACCACAATGAATATAGGGGACTGCGCAAAAGAATGTGCATCGCTGCCAAAATAAATAACCCCTTTTGCAGTATCAATAGCGGCTCCACCACCAAAAGCAACAACTACAGTAGCCTGAAAAGAACTGGCTGCAGCCAACGCTTTTGCTACATCGCTTACGTTAGGATCCGGCGAAATGTCATCGAAAATCTGAATTGTATTAGACGATGCAATATGCCGAGTTAAGTAATCAATGGTGCCTGATTGAATCAAAAACCTATCACATAAGATAAAAATCCGCTCCGAGTTATATATGTTAAAGATTTCTAAGGCATTTTGGCCGGATATGACTTTTGTTACAATTTGACAGATATCCATAAACCTTATCACCTCTTAACGAATATTAAACATATCTTTGAGTACGCATTCACGAAGGCGGCAGAACGATTTGGGACTGGTGAGCCCTTCCCCCGTAGGACCTGCAATAGTAAACGTTGTATGCCCTTGGCCGCCAATGCCAAGTCCTGCATAAGACGGTCCATTTTTAACAAAAATAGTGGTTTCCATGAGTTTGGCCATTTTACTCAATTTCGCAATATTGGTTGAATGCATCATGGCGCTATGGCGATTGCCGTGTTCAGCTTTATACGCCCATTCAATAGCCTGATCTACATTATCGCAGCGAACCAGAGGTAAAATAGGCATGAGCATTTCAGTCTGGACAAAAGGATGATTATTTGCAACTTCCATGATAATTAACTTTTTCGAATCTTCGACTTCGATCCCGATGTGATGCAAAATATATTTAGCTGATTTACCGACAAATTCGACTTTTGGCCCCGTTCCTTTTTCATTCGACACGAGCTTCCATAACCGTTCAATCGTATCGGTATCAGTAATTTCATATGCGCCTGCCCCTTTCATATTGATCCGCAGATAGTCAAAAATAGAGTCTACTGCAAAGACTTCTTTTTCAGCGATACAAGGTACATTGTTATCAAAAGAGCTTCCATCAACGATATCTTTAGCAGCCTTTTCGATATTTGCCGTTTCATCGACAACAACGGGGGGATTTCCTGGGCCGGCACCAATTGCTTTTTTACCGGAAGACAGTACCTTCTTAACGATTCCCGGGCCGCCGGTTGCAACAACCATACGAACTTTAGGATTATTAATCATTTCATCCGTTGCTTCAATAGAAGGTTCCCGTACCATGGTAATCATGTTAAGCGGAGCTCCTGCTTCGTATAAAGCTTTATTAAGGAGTTGTACGAGAAAGACAGATGTTTTCTTAGCCCGTGGATGCGGACTAAAAACGACAGTATTACCGCCGGCAATCATGCCGATGGAATTATTAATAATAGTTTCCGTCGGATTGGTTGTTGGCGTAATAGCGCCTATAACGCCGAAAGGACAATATTCGAATAGAACCAATCCATGTTCACCAGTACGTGCATCGGTTTTTAAATCCTCAATTCCAGGCGTATACCGAGCAGCTGCCGTATTTTTAATAATCTTATCTTCATAACGGCCAATTTCAGTTTCTTCAACAGCCATACGTGACATCATCTGCATATTCGTTTTATCTAAACAGGTTTCACGAATCACATCAACCCATTTCTGTCGCTGCGATGGCGACTGAAATAAAAGCATGTGTTGAGCCGATTCCGATGCATTGATAGCATCCGCCATGGTTGTAAACACGCCATATTCATCAGGGATTTCCAAAATATCGTGTACTACTGAATTATCTTCTTCGTTTTGCAACTGCCGTACTGCCTGAGCAACTAACTGCTGCAGAACGGCAGGATCTATGGTTGTACTCATATTATGTACCTCCGTTTATTGATTCACTGCAATTCCCAATGGTGTTACAAACAGACAATCATTCGGTTTGTGTACCGGGATATGCAGAGTTTTTTCAAAGACATTTTCAAATTCGCTAAAGCAACAGGCTCCACCGACAAGATAAATCTTTTTTTACTTCATATTCATTCACAAAAGACTTTACAATAGACGCCATTTTTTCAACTACGGGATAAATAATAGGAAAGACAAGAGATTCTTTAGATTTGTCTATCTTTAACGTTTCTGCAGCAAGCTGATCAATTCCGTAATAGCCCGCTAAAACTAATGTCATATGGGTTCCGCCAGTGGCTTCATCGGCAGTATAGATAACTTCATTGTCACTCAATATGCTTATCCCCGTCGTGCCGCCACCAATATCAACGACGGCTCCATCGCGAATATCCAGAACGGTCGCAGCCGCCGTCGGCTCATCCATAACCTTAATAACAGATAAGTCCGCACCTTCGACACAATTGACAATACATCGAGTATTACCTTCCAGAATACCTGGTGGAATCGCTGTCGCGGCCTGAGTTAATTCAACCCCCAGTTTTGCTTCCAATGCCGACTTTAACGTTTTCAAGGACTGTATCGCGCCAACATAATCAACCACAATACCATCACGAACAACGCTAGAATGAACAGACATTCCCGCAACAGGGCGATTATCCTGATCAACCACAGCCATGACAATGTTCGCAGTACCTAAATCAACGCCAACTTTAAGAGGCCCTTCAAATGGACGAACATCTCCGGAGGAAACCAAAGAAGCAAAGTCCGCTAGTTCTTTATTTTCAATAATCATAGGGTTCTCCTTATCCTACAGGGCAAATCATAACATAATCGTGATTGCTCAAAGAGCACGCATTGGCCTCATCGACATCAACATGCATCTCTAAACCAGCGGTATCAGATACACGAATAATGACATCCCCCAGAACACCTTGACGTTCACCAAACGTTTTAACACTGACAATCTGGCCATCTACCAAATGACGGGCCTGTGCCTGGGCCGGGGTCATGTGTATATGACGTGCAGCAATGATAACACCACAAGGCAGTTCAACAGTTCCCTTAGGGCCAATAAGGGTTATTCCAGGAGTCCCTTGGAGATGGCCTGATAAGGTAATGGGGGCTTTTATACCTAAGCGAAAACTATCGGTCTTACTAATTTCCACCTGACTTTGTTTACGTACAGGTCCCAAAATCCTAACATGATTAAATTTCCCTTTTGGCCCCTGTAGGGTTACCGTCTCATTAGCAGCAAACTGGCCAGGTTGACCAAGTTCACTCTTATGCGTCAAAGCATACCCTTTCCCGTATAATATATCGAGATCAGCACGGCTAACATGAATGTGCCGATTCGATACCCCAATGGGTATACTAAAATTCTCATAATACTGAACACTTTCCAGAATCTTTTTAGTTAATACAGTCACCATATCCTGACTCATAGTTTAAGCCCCCTATACGCTTATTCTTCTGCTGGAGTCGAAGGCTGTGACAAATGAGGAAGAATTTTTTCAACATCTGTATGCGGACGAGGAATTACATGGACCGACACAACTTCTCCAACAATTTTTAGCCGAAGCCGCTCCTGCATCAACAGCTGCCTTAACAGCCCCAACGTCTCCACGGACCATAACGGTAACTAACCCTGATCCAATTTTTTCATAGCCAATAAGGGAAACATTTGCCGCTTTAACCATGGAGTCAGCCGCTTCAATGGAACCGATGAGCCCTTTGGTTTCTACCATTCCGAGTGCTTCATTTGACATAATATACGCTCCTTTAATTTAAATTATCAATAATGCCAACAATAGCCAGATCAATCGGCTTCAACCGCATCGTTTCTGCCGTTCTGGTAGCCGACCCACTGGCAACAAGAACGAGTTCACCAATACCTGCACCTACATAATCCACGGCTACCTCTTCATTGCCGTAAGGAAGGCCGGTACTCGATTCAAAGCGAACGATCATTAACTTACTACCCACCAATCCATCTTCTTTTTTTGTAGATACGACGGAACCCGTCACTTTAGCTATTTTCATAAGTAATACCTTCTGTGTTTAATTATCAACGTATTTCTAATCACAATATTTCTAATCCTTTATATCGGATCCGGGACTCTTCATATCATCTTGCTGAGAGGAAATAACTTCCGGTTCATCGATGCTAAGGTTTATACGTTCCTCTACCTTAACGGCCGGTTGTGGTTTTCGAGTTCGTCGAGGTCTCCTTGTCGTCCGTCTTGACGGAGTCTTTTCTTTTTTCTCAGCAACCGCCCGAGGTCTTTCATCAATGTAAAAATTAGGCCGATTGTTTTCTTCAGTAGGAGCCCGAAAGCATCCAGCTAACGATTCATGAGGCCGGGCAATGATATCACTTGATACAAAGGCCTTACAAAATAGTGCCTTGGCTTTACCCGCTTCAACAGCTGCACGGACAGCACCAACATTACCGTTCACTTTGACCGTCATCATGCCGTTACCGCGAGCAGCTTCCACTCCTAATAAAACGACATCCGCGGTTTTAACCATACAATCGGCCACTTCAATGGCACTGCTCAAGCCTCTGACCTCAATAAGGCCTAACGATTTTTCCACAGCTCATCACCTGCCTTTCCTCAAGTTCTGCGGATATCGATGCCCCGCCTCATAGCTTCTTCCAAAGCACAGGCGGTAACAATCGTATGTTTCCCGATAATCAAAGTAGTTCCTTCTTTATATGAATATAAATCAGCTGCCGTTAAAACAGTATCATCCCGAGTTACAGTTACTGTTTTTCTTTTTCAATCCCCCCGACAACGGTGTCGGCCGACACCTCCAGATTTCTAGATGGGAACTGTCGGCCTATCGTCACGTTATATTCAAGAAGTTGCCGATAATACATCAATATTCGTTGAGCGTAAGCCTCTGGCTCATGGCCCGTAAATCTGGCCAATCCAGACAATTGTAAATGAACAGCAGCTCCCGCCGAAAAACACCTTGCTAGCCATTTCGTTGCAAATGTATCTGCTATCCCCAACGCCGCTTTCACAATGAAGTCTTGCGACGCGACAGGGTATACCGTTAAACAATTGCCTAAAGGCAACGAGGTTGATTGCGCCTCACTAACTAATTTGGCAAAAGGACAGGCTGTTTCAATACTATGCCGTAACTGCTCTATTTTACGATCTTCAACGATAACAGTCACTGTTTCACTTGACGACAAAGAATGCAGAAATCTTATACAGCGGCAATCGAAGGAATCTGCAAAGACGACGTATATCGGCCTTTTATCCTGACACTGTTCGGACAAGACTTTCCGGATAGCCCTTAAAATTAAATCCTGCAGAACTCGTTCTTTATCGCTTTCCATATGATGCCTTTCCTATCAATCAAGATGCGGAAGAATTTTTTCAACATCTGTATGCGGACGAGGAATTACATGGACGGATACAACTTCCCCGACCATCTTTGCCGAAGCCGCCCCCGCATCAACGGCAGCTTTTACAGCACCAACATCACCGCGGACCATAACGGTGACCAATCCTGATCCGATTTTCTCATAACCGATCAGTGTTACATTCGCAGCTTTAACCATCGAGTCAGCCGCTTCAATCGAACCTACAAGTCCTTTTGTTTCTACCATGCCTAATGCTTCATTTGTCATTATAATACCCTCCTTTTACTCTCACTTTTTAAATATATGGTGTTGTCGTCGATTTAGGTTCATCTCCAAGAGCTCCTAATAATTTCTTACCGACTTCAATAGAGGCCTTAACGGCTTGACGAACAGCTCCGGAATCCCCACTGAAACATAAGATAACTTCGTTAGAGAAGCTTGTACCGCCATTACCCGGCGATGAATAACCGACCACTTCAACATTTGCCGCTTTAACAGCCGTATCAGCCAACACGACCCCTATAGCCGCCGGCCCTGCACAAGTCATGCCAAAGGCTTTGCCTAATTTAGCGCCTAACGCTTTTTCAAGACAATAGCTTGCACGTGCCGAATACTGGAATTCTAAATGGCCGGCATCATTTCCATAAACATCGCCAAAATATTTCGGTAATACCTGCAAAGCAGTTTCAACGGCTCGCCGAGCATCTGATACATCTTCAGCTCCAATCAAAATAAGTGATCCATGGCCGGCTCCCCCTTTAGTATCCCGAGGTAATTCGACAGAAATAATTTCTGTATTGGTCGCTTTTACGGCATCATCAACAGCCATAATTTGTGGACCAGCTCCGGTACGACCGCCAATGATACCAATAGAACGGAATTTACCGAGCTTCATCGAATCTTTGAGCATGGGGTCTACGCTGGCAATAACCAAACCAATCGTATCCCCCGTAGAGGTTCCAACAAATTCCGTCTGACCTAAGGCCTTACTAATTCCCGTTGCATCTCCTTTCATTAACGACTGTCCCGTTGGTTCCGACACAGTCGATGCAGCCGTTGAACCCAGTTCTGCTTTAACCTGGTTCATGACTTTTTCTAATAATTTCTGATCCATAATAAACCTCCTCATGACTCATCGCCTATACGGCAGCTTAACCCAGTCTGTTCGATAATAGGGCGATACTTTTCTAACTCTTCGTTGCTAAGAGATTTAGCAGAAAGTCGATTCATTTTATACTCAATTCCCATCATACGATACTTATTTTCCCCTAAAGAGTGGTAGGGGAGCAAGTGAATGTAACGAACATTCCCTAAAGATGCCGCAAATGCTGCAATGTCTCGAATATCCTTATCCGATGCATTAAATTTAGGAATGACAGGCACGCGAATGATAATCGGCGAAAAAGCACTAATTCTTCGAGCATTATTTAATATGAGCTCATTAGAAACACCGGTAAATAGCCGATGCTTTTCTGGATCCATATGCTTGATATCCATGAGAATATGATCGATATACGGCACAAGGTTGAGATATGTTTCCGTTTCTGCACAACCTTCCGTTTCGATAGCCGTATTCCAGCCTTGGGCTTTACAGGCCTTTAAAAGTTCACCTGCAAAGTATGACTGCATGAGTGGATCCCCGCCAGATAAGGTAATTCCGCCGCCAGAGTGACGAAAGGTAGATCGATCTTTTTTCAGGATCTCAATGAGTTCCCCAATGCGAATCGATCGTCCCTTCATAACCAACGCATCATTTGGGCAAACGGCAGCACAGTCTCCATTCCCAGTACAAGATTGGTAATCGAATTGGCGCTGGCCATCTAGAGTAAATTTCACCGCATGGCGTTGGCAAGCCTTTTCACACCGTTTGCAGAAGACACATTTCGCCGCGTTATACAGAACCACGGGACGTCGTTTTTGTGATTCCGGATTACTGCACCACCAGCAGGATAACGGACATCCTTTGAGAAAAACAATTGTCCGAATTCCAGGACCGTCATTTAGGGAAAAGCGCTGAATATCGAAGATATCGCCTTCTGCATTGTAATCAATGGTAATTTTCGACATCATCCGGCCCCTTTCTCTTGCAGGTCACATCAAAATTCAAACTCTGTACGATCAATGATGTTATCCTGTACTTCTTTGGCTAAGGAGATAAACTGTGCCGAATACCCGGCAACACGAACAACCAAATCTTTATGCTGTTCCGGATTTTTCTGGGCTTCTACCAGCGTCGCTTTATCAATGACATTGAACTGGACATGCATGCCTTTATTTTCAAAGTATGCTCGGCACAATGCGGCAAAACGTTTCAGCCCTTCATCTCCTGCAAGAGCTGCTGGATTAAATTTCTGATTGTATAGCGTTCCGTTAGAGAATGTTTCATGCTCTAACTTAGCGACAGACATAACCGCCGCTGTCGGCCCATTGGTATCACAACCTGCACGCGGTGAAACACCATCCGCAAGCGGAGTCCAAGCCAATCTGCCATCCGGAAGGGGCGCAACATCTTTACCAAAAAGAACATTTGCCGATACGGGATAACAACCGGCTTGGAACTGGCCGCCACGAGGATTCTTATATTTCTGGACCTCGCGAGCATAAATCTGACCAGCTTCGCGGGTAATAATATCGACAACGTCATCATCATTGCCAAACCAAGTCGTATTTTCCATAATTCGTTTAATTTGCTGATACCGTCCCATATCGCCACTAGCTTCTGTCATCGGTATCGAAGAAGTCCCTTGAAGGTTCTTTTGCAGTTCGTTGATATCGATACTCCCTTTGGTTGATAAGATTCGTTTAACGGCTTCATAAATTTGACGTTCATCCAAATTCTTCAGATCTGACGATTCCCCAGCAGCACAACATCCATTTCCAAACCAAGTTGCGAGTTTCCCGGTTTCATCAGGATAACCAAAGTTATGGTCCATGGCAGCCTGCAATTCTTCCATCGTAACTTCACCTTTTTCAAAGACATGCTTCTGAATGGCCATAAGGGAATCCCCATTATCAGCTACGCCAAAAGCTTGAGGGCCGGTAAAGTTATAAATAGCTCCACCTTCCTGCATAGATTTACCACGGCCTAAACAATCATCGACAAGGGCAGATTCAAAGGGCAGCGGTGCCCGTTCAGCATGAGCATAATCGACAGCATTATCCGCTTCAACTAACAGTTTAACAAAGTATTCCATTTGCGTTTTATAGGCCTGCATCAAGTCACTAAGCGTTTTAAAGTCTTTCATTTCACCGGTTTTAGGCCCAAGTTGAATCTGACCGTTACGCCCATTATGCAAGGTAATATCCAGTACCTTTGCAATATTAAAGAATGCCGCATCATGCCAGCCTTCCGTCTTATGCGGTACTTGTGGTTCAACACAACCGATAATACAATAATTACGAGCTTCTTTTAAAGGAATACCTCTATTCATCATAGCTGGAATAATGACTTCATCATTATACATAGCCGGATATCCTAACCCTAAACGAACCAGTTCACAAGCTCTGTACAGGAATTCATCCGGCGTCCGATTCGAATATCGGATAGAAAATGACGGAGCTGCCATGGCAACGTGAGCCGCTGCATCAATCATCATATACGACAACGGATTCGTGGCATCAACACCGTCTTCATCTTGGCCCCCACATTGAATATTTTGGAAAATGGCGTACCCGGCAAATGCCTGATCCGAAATAGCATCACGAGTTTTATTAAGATCATTGAATTTAATCCAAACATTATCTAGCAATTCTTGTGCAAAATCATGACTGATTGTGGTATCTTGTTCCAGGTAAGGATACATGTATTGATCAAACCGTCCCGGAGAAATAGAATGGCCGCTCGATTCAATCTGCAAAATAAGTTGGACAAACCAAAAAGATTGAAGGGCTTCCCACCATGTTCTCGCCGGATATTCTGGCACACGACGACAATTCGCAGCCATCTTCCGCAATTCATCCTGACGTGTTTGATTGCTTTCCTTAGCCGCAAGTTGTTCACATAAATCTGCATAGCGATGGGCATACGCAATCGCAGCCTTATAGGTAATGATAACAGCATTATAGAAATCTCGTTTCTTAATATCTTCTGGCGAAGCACCACTCAACTTGGCTTTTTGCGCTTCAGCTTCATGAATGATCCCGCTAAAGCCTTCGCGCAGAACTTTTCCATAATCTACACAAACGTGTCCTACACCATTAAAATAATAATTGCCGACCGTAAATACACCATTTGATTGAGCATCAAGGCACGGTTGCGACATATAACTCGTTGCTAAATCACTAGTTGTCTTGCCTGGCCAGTACAAGAATGCATTATGAAGTCGTTTTGCCGTATCTTTAGGGATTTCAAAGGGATCCGCCATACGAGTGGCCATGGTATCGAATTCTTTTTCTACCCAATCAAATGAATATTCCGGATAAATTTGACAACCATGAACTCCTACGGTCAGAGAACCAACAATGAGTTCATGATCTCGAATAGCAATAGGAATTTCTGTTAAAATCTTTTCGACAGCTTTACTCCGGCGAAGGATGATTGGCAACCCTTCGGTTTCCTTATAAGAAGCAGTAATTAATTCTGCTCGATCCGCTTCGACTGTTGGAGTCGCATCATAAATGGCATCTCGTAATGCCAAAATACGCTTGGTTGGATTCGTAAATCCTTTTGCTAATACATCCATCATACAAAACCTCCTCATAACTATAATGACGTTTTAACGTGCTATTTAATGTGCATTAAACGCTAAATCAATATGTAAAATGCGCAATTTGATATTTCGCATAAATTATATCATCCTTAAATACAAAATATTTATTCTCCAATATTTAAAATACCACTATTTGGATAAATCATAATAAAAATATGAAAAAAGGATCAGCCATAGATGCTGATCCTTTTAAATCAATATGTATGAATAGAAATATAAAACTCATTTAACGACACTCTGTAAAGCCTGTACCTTATCCAAACTTTCCCAAGCAAAGCCTTCATTTTCCCTGCCGAAATGACCGTAAACAGCAGTCTTGCGAAATTGTGGCTGACGTAAATTCAATACATTAATAATCTCATTAACACTAAAGGAGAATACTTTCTCTACGGCTTCATATATCCGAGCTATATCGATACGCTCTGAACCAAAAGTTTGAATCTGAACGGCTTCCGGATAAATACTACCGATAGCATAAGAAATGGCGACTTCGCAGCGATCACAAAATCCAGCAGCAACAACATTTTTCGCTACATATCTGGCCATATATGCGGCACTGCGATCAACCTTAGTTCCATCCTTCCCTGAAAAGGCTCCCCCTCCATGTCTAGCCAAAGTCCCATAGGTATCAACCATAATTTTTCGCCCTGTCAAACCAGTATCACCAATAGGCCCGCCAATGACAAATCGCCCGGTCGCATTGATATGGATTTTTGTATCATCCTTCATCCAAAGTTTACAAATCGGATCAATGATTACTTGCCTCAATAGTTGGCGCAAAGACGCTTCGTCAATATCTTCATTATGTTGTGCTGATAAAATTACACTAGAAAGACCTGCTGGTCTACCTTGATTATCAAACCGCATCGTAACCTGTGACTTACCGTCAGGTCGTAAATATTTTCCAAGTGACGTGTTATGCCGGGCAAAATCTAACTTACGAACCAGCCCTTGAGCCAAGTTAACCGTAAGCGGCATATAATTGTCAGTTTCTTTTGTGGCATATCCATACATGATTCCCTGATCACCACTGCCAACAAGATAATCCTCCCCGCTGCGAATGACAACACCTTGGTGGATATCTTGTGATTGTTGGTGAATATTTGTGAAAATAAGACATGAATCTGCCGTAAAACCAATTTCCGAATCGGTATAGCCAATCTCCTCAATGACCTTTCGAGCGATATCCGTCACATCGACGGTTGCCTTTGAGGATACTTCACCCGCTAAAGTCAGCACATCTCCAGATACGAAGGATTCAACCGCTACATGGGATAAGGGATCCTGACGCAAATAGGCATCAACAATGGCATCTGAAATCTGATCACAAATCTTATCGGGATGACCTTCCGTAACAGCCTCCGAAGTCAAATAAGTATAGTGACAATTATCCATGGTACACATCCTCTCTATATACCGTTATAATTTATATTTTTTCCGATATGCATGCGGTGTTTCACCAGTATATTGCTTAAATATTCTACAAAAATAACTTGTATGATGATATCCAAGACGTCGACTGATAACATCAATCGATTCTCGAGATGAAGCCAGTAGTTTTTCTGCTTCCCAAACACGGCATTGATTGATGTACTGCATTAAATTCAAATTCATTTCCTGTTTAAAAAGTTTCGATAAATAGGACTCACTCAAAAAAACGGAATCCGCTATTGTTCGTAAAGATAAATTACAATTCAAATGTTCTTTAATATAGATAACAGTTTTCCGAATTTCTGGCCGTTTTATATTAGATAGTTCTGCGCCCTGCCCTAAGTCTTGCCCAATGATTGGCGTTTCGAAATTTATAGAATCAGTTTTTGGGACATATGGAAAATAACAGTTAGTTAGTGTATGAATCACTCGTGACGCACTCATGATGTCCTCATAAGAATACTGTGGAACAGACTGAAAATATCGGAATGCTTGTCTATCCGTCTGCCAGGGAGTCTGGGCTTGCAAATTAGGAATACGTATGTCAGATGAAATCATTTGCCCAGATACAATAAACCCATTAAGCTGTCCTTCAAAAACAACGGGTATAGAAAAATCAACTAATCCCGCATGACAACGATAAGGGCAACAACTATGCTTCTTAAAACTTTCAAGACCGCCGTACAAATCACATTGGTAACACTTATACCGAAATTCTGGAATACTTCGCATGAAGTGACAGAACTTTGTAAAATTATATTTTGAAGACCGTTCTTTCCCTTGAACGTCTACATAAATGCAAGCAATTCCCGTCGCATTGGTATAGTCTTTCATAATGCTTTGCACCGTTTTTTTTACACGATCTTCTTTAGACACGATAATAGCCATAATCATGTTCCTTTCTGAAGACCTCATCAATCGAGTGACGACAACTATTATCGTCAAGATTTTCGAGGTTCTTGAACAACCCTTTCTAGAAAATAATATTTGACCCAATTTTTACGTATTCCGATATATGTAATGATATGGTTTAATTATATCACCAATACTTTGTATTTATAGTATATTTATTATAAACAAGACAAAATAGTGTTATTCTACAGATCAATTAATATTTTTTTATAAAAGTTTACCAAATACGTTTAAGCTATAAATTACCCTGACTTATCTTTTCATAGATATTATCCATACCACAAAATAAAAAATTTATTCTTACGTTTATGTTTTTAGTATAAAAAAAGAAGCACTTCGTTATCGAAGTGCTTCTTTGCTGAATCAGCGGCTTCCTATCCTCCCAGGGGGCCTCCCCCCAAGTACTTTCGGCGTTTGCGGCCTTAACTGCTGTGTTCGGCATGGGAACAGGTGGATCCCCGCAACTATCGCCACTGAATTTGTTTCAGGATTCGTATCCTGACAACTGCATAAAAATGTTTGTCTTAACTTCCTTTATTCTGAATACTTTCCTTAAGTGCTGTCACACTCTCCTGAATGCGGCAGTCTGGTCGTCTTCGACATCCGTCTTTAAGACATCTGTTTCCAGATTCCCTCACCCACTCCGAAGCGAGCTTCGGAGTAAGCGATTCAGTCAGTTTTATGCGTCGCTTTCGCTCCTTTAAAACTGCTTCTCTGCTTAAGTCAAGTCCTCGGTCTATTAGTACCGGTCCGCTCCATACATCGCTGTACTTCCACTT
>ENA-OQAB01000753-OQAB01000753.1-human-gut-metagenome-genome-assembly--contig:-NODE-753-length-16574-cov-4.057518_pt1 | contig 16574 bp, 16 predicted proteins | sample MGYA00242490_ERZ504517 | MGnify/ENA primary metagenome ERZ504517 (study PRJEB26092, sample SAMD00036298) | human gut metagenome | host: Homo sapiens | study: EMG produced TPA metagenomics assembly of...
TGATCTGTAATGAATCAAATGGTGAAAAATCCAAGGGATGAAAAAGTGGACAGAATTAGAAATACAGGGGTATGAAAAATTTACAAATTCTGAGCAAATAAAAAAAGTTTTTAGAGGATGCAGGTTTTACAGACGTGAAAAGTAGATAAAACGAAAAAAGGGTGGATTTGTGTGGTGGTGAAAAAGTTATGAAAAACAAAAGAAAACGGTGGTATTTATTGTGGTTTGTAGGATCGCTGATATGGATGACGAATTTTTTTGAAAGTTTCGGAAAAGACGGACTTGATTTTTGGGTGAGCATGCAACTTTTAACCGCAATACTCTTCTTTGCTGCAGGCATTGTTGGGTATATTTCATATGAAAAACACGATAGAGATCAATAATGCAATTCTAAATATGGAGAATGAAAAGATTATATGAAAAAACCGGGAAAGTCTAAAATTCCCGGTTTTAAAATGCTAATTAGCCTGCAGTAGGAAAAATTTATTCGATATGCTTTTTGATTGCTTCAAAGCTTTCAGAACTGATGACATGTTCTATCTTGCATGCATCCTGTGAGGCAATATCTGGATCAACCCCCAGATGTTCCAGCCAGGAAGAAAGAAGAACATGGCGTTCATAAATCTGTGTAGCTATTTCTTTTCCGGACTCAGTTAAATTGATATATCCTTCCGGAGATACTGTGATATGTCCGCTTGTGCGCAGCTTCTTCATAGCTACACTTACGCTGGGCTTTTTAAAATCTAATTCTGTAGCGATGTCCACAGAACGAACAACAGGACGTTTTTTGCTCAATATTAAAATAGTTTCCAGATAGTTTTCACCAGACGGATTTATATACATAGATTGTCACCTCTTATATCATTCAGAATCTTTTATAAAAATTGTATAGTTATTGTATCATAATTCGTGGTATTCAGCCAGATATATTTATAAAATAAAATAGCAATAAAATACTATAAATAATTATTGACAACTTACAGGAATTAGAATATACTAACAATATCAAATGAGAAAAATATTTAAGCATAATTGTAAAAATTGCCATAAGGAGCGAGTGGATATGAATTTAATAAAAGCCAAAGAAGGGGAAGAATATATCATTAAGGAAATTTTGACAGATGATGAAGAACTGACATCTTTTCTGTTTTCTCTTGGCTGTTACAGTGGTGAACCAATTACAGTGGTTTCTCATCTGAAGGGCGGCTGTGTAGTCTCCATTAAGGATGGGCGTTATAATATTGATACTGATCTGGCGAAAGCCATTTCAATATAATAAAAATGGTGGTTTTCACTATTTTTTTTACACAGCAGTTAGTATACACTAATGAAAATAAGATGTGTATAACAAAGGCATCAAAAGGAGGAGAATTATGAGGATTGCTTTTGCAGGGAATCCAAACAGTGGAAAGACGACCATGTACAATGCACTTACCGGCAGGAATGAACATGTCGGGAACTGGGCAGGTGTTACGGTCGAAAGAAAAGAAAGTCCGATCAGGAAAGGTTATTATGACGGAACGGAGGAGTTGGTTGCGGTAGATTTGCCGGGCGCTTATTCTATGTCTCCTTTTACATCGGAAGAAAGCATTACCAGCGGATACGTCAAGAATGAGAATCCGGATGTGATCATCAATATCGTAGATGCTACGAATCTGAGCAGAAGCCTGTTTTTTACCACACAGCTTCTGGAACTTGGGATTCCAGTAGTTGTCGCACTAAATAAGAGTGATATCGTTAATAAGAAACAGACAAAAATTGACGAGAAGATTCTGTCTGAAAAGCTGGGCTGTCCGGTGATCAAGACGATTTCCACTTCTTCCGGACATGAAGGACTCAAAGAGACTGTAAATGCTGCGGCTGCATTAAGAGGAAAAGGTCAGAAAGCACCTTATGTGCAGGCGGATATTGATTTTAAAGATAAAACAGCAGTAGAAGCGGCTGACAGAAAGCGTTTTGAGTTTGTAAATGGAATCGTAAAGCAGGTAGAAAAGAGAAAAGTTTTTACAAAGGATAAAAACGTGCAGGATAAGATTGACAGTATCATCACACATAAGATTATCGGGATACCGATTTTCGCAGCAGTTATCTTTCTTGTATTCTACATATCTCAGACAACACTTGGTACATGGATCGCGGATTGGCTAGTGGCATGGATCGAGACTTTTCAGGGATGGGTCGGCGGACTGATGGAAAATGCAAACCCGCTTCTGTATGCACTCCTTGTAGATGGTATCATCGGTGGCGTTGGCGCAGTTGTCGGTTTCCTTCCGCTTGTTATGGTCATGTATTTCCTGATCGCACTGCTGGAAGACTGCGGATACATGGCGAGAGCTACAGTAGTTCTGGATCCGATCTTCAAGAGAGTAGGGCTTTCGGGAAAATCCGTTATTCCGATGGTCATCGGTACCGGATGTGCGATTCCGGGTGTTATGTCTTGCCGTACGATTCGTAATGAAAGAGAGCGCCGTACCACAGCGATGCTTACACCATTTATGCCATGTGGGGCAAAAATCCCAGTGATTGCTCTGTTTGCAGGTGCATTCTTTGCGGACGCATGGTGGGTTTCAGCAACCATGTATCTGGTGGGTATTCTCTTAGTTTTGCTTGGAGCTTTACTTGTGAAAAAGATTACAGGACAAAAATACAGAAAATCTTTTTTTATCATTGAACTCCCGGAATACAAACTTCCAAGTTTGAAAAGAGCATGCGGCTCTATGCTGGAACGTGGAAAAGCATATATCGTAAAAGCAGGAACGATTATTCTGGTATGTAATACGATTGTACAGATCATGCAGAGTTTTAACTGGCAGTTCCGGCTTGTGGAAGAAGGTGCGGAAGGAACATCTATTCTGGCATCCATTGCCCATCCGTTTGCAATTTTGTTCATACCGCTTGGATTTGGAGTGTGGCAGCTTGCAGCAGCGGCAGTAACAGGTTTTATCGCAAAAGAAAACGTAGTTGGTACGCTTGCCGTAGTTTATGGTATCACAAACTTAATAGATACAGATGAGCTGGCGTTGGTTGGAAGTGGAAATGAAGTAGCAACTGTTATGGGACTGACAAAGGTAGCAGCTCTTGCTTATTTGATGTTTAACCTTTACACACCACCATGTTTTGCAGCTCTTGGAGCGATGAATTCAGAAATGAAGAGTGGAAAATGGCTGCTTGGAGGAATCTGTCTCCAGCTTGCAACAGGGTATACCGTAGCTTTCGGTATATATCAGATTGGTACATTGATCACAACAGGATCTCTTGGCACCGCATTTGTTCCAGGTCTCATTGCAGTTATTGTATTTGCTTTGATTATTCTCTGGAGAATCCGCAAGTCGGATAAAGAATTTGCTTCGGAATACAGCTTACATTCTGTAAGATCATAGGAGTCAAAAGTGATAAACATACGGTGGACAGAGGAGAGATGCTTTGTCCGCCGTTTTCATTAGGGAAAGGATGTGGTGTGATCTATGGAAAATATTATTGCGGTTCTTGTTCTAGCTGTTCTGATTGGAGGTGCAGCTGCGTATCTGGTCAGGGCAAAAAGAAGCGGAGTAAAATGTGTCGGTTGCCCGGCAGGAGGGAACTGCTCCAGCAGACATAAAAAGAAAAAGAAGAAACTGACGGGGGCTGTAATTGCGAAAAAAACTATCATTATCTCAGGAATGCATTGTGCGCATTGTGTACAAAGCGTGACAGACAGCCTGAACCGGATTGATGGAGTCTCTGCCAGAGTAGATCTTAATAAAAGTTGTGCGGAAATATTCCTTGACCGTGAGGTAGGGGAAGATATCCTAATCAGTGCAGTGGAAAAAGAAGGGTTTTCAGTTGAGTCTATTCAAAGCTAGACCGTGATATTTCATATGGGAGAAAACGGGGATGAACAGCGAAAAAGAAAGCATTATTATAAAACTGAAAGAAAATGGCTGCAGAATCACGAAGCAGCGGAAGTTGATTTTAGATATTATCCTGGAAAACAGGTGTTCCAGCTGCAAGGAAATCTATGCTCAGGCGGCAAAACTCGATCACAGCATTGGGATGGCAACCGTTTACCGTTTGGTAAAGGAATTGGAGCGCATTGGAGTGCTTAGCAGAGAAATTGTATATAAATAGACAAAGAAAATGACAAAATTTATCAATAAGGACTGTTAGACTTGACTATCTTAAATGGAAATTGTTACTATGAAAAAATCAGCAGAGTCTTATAGAAAAGGAAGTGATGTGGTTGTGAAACAACATAGGTTTTGGGCGTGGGCGTCTGTCTTTTGCTTTTTGATGGTATTCTATACAGGCTATAAACACAAATGATCAGGAGGTACATAGGATGTTTAGTGATTCTACTTTGAAAAAAATCGGATGTTTTGCAGGAGGAGTCGTATTTGGGACTGCGGGTGTAAAGCTCCTTTCCAGTAAGGACGCAAAAAAGGTATATACAAACTGTACTGCGGCTGTGCTGAGGGCAAAAGACTGCGTTATGAAGACTGTTACAACAGTGCAGGAGAATGCAGAGGATATCCTTGCAGAAGCACAACAGATCAATGAAAAGCGTGCGCAGGAAGAGGCAATGCAGGTGCAGGAAGATGATGTTCAGGAGGATGGTGCGTCTGAACAGGAAGAAAACGAATAGGTAAAAGATGAAATTTCTTATCAAGCATGAAGTACAGGGCCGTCTCCGTATCCATGTTATCCGCAACCGGATGACATGTGCGGAGGCGGATGTTCTTTGCTGGGTCCTTGAAAAACAGAAAAATGTTGTAAAGGTCAAAGTATATGAGCGCACTGCAGATGCTGTGATCTATTATACAGGGGACAGGGAAGAACTGATCCATGGATTAAAACAGTTTCATTTTGAGAAAGCAGATGTTCCGGATAATGTAATCTCAAGCTCCGGGCGTGATTTAAATTCTGCATACAGGGAAAAACTGATCACAAAAACATTACTCCATTATGGAGGGAAATTGCTCTTACCCCAATCCGGTGAGAAAAACATGGCTGACTTTGAAAGCACTTCAATATATCGGAAAAGGGATCCGGTGCCTTGCAAGAATGAAAATAGAAGTTCCGGTATTAGATGCAACAGCAATTGGTGTGTCCGTACTGAGGGGAGATTTTAAAACGGCCGGTTCTGTCATGTTTCTGCTGGGAATCGGAGAATTGCTGGAGGAATGGACCCATAAGAAATCCGTAGGGGATCTGGCACGTAGCATGTCTCTAAATATCAAAAAAGTGTGGTTGAAAAGAGACGAGCAGGAGATTTTAGTTCCGGTCTCGGATATCCTGCCGGGTGACAGGGTGATCATACATATGGGCAATGTGATTCCGTTTGATGGAGAAGTGTCTTGCGGAGAAGGTATGGTAAACCAGGCATCTTTGACCGGAGAATCTCTTCCGGTACGAAGATGCGAGGGACAGTCCGTATATGCGGGAACTGATTTTGGAGGAAGGCGAATTGGAAATCGTAGTCAGAGCTGTATCAGGCTCTACCCGGTTTGAGAAGATTGTAACAATGATCGAAGATTCAGAGAAACTGAAATCAAATCTGGAAAGCAAGGCAGAACATCTGGCGGACCGTCTGGTGCCTTATACTCTGGTTGGAACAGCTATCGTCGGTCTGCTGACACGAAATGTTACAAAAGCGCTCTCAGTTCTTATGGTGGATTTTTCCTGTGCATTGAAGCTGGCTATGCCGATTGCAGTCCTTTCTGCAATACGGGAAGCAGGACAGAATGGAATTACCGTAAAGGGTGGGAAGTATCTGGAGGCTGTGGCAGAAGCAGATATCGTCGTATTTGATAAGACCGGTACGCTGACAAAGGCGAAACCAATCGTAAAAGAAGTCATTGTGTTTGGTGATTATCCGGAACCGGAAGCACTGCGGATTGCTGCTTGTCTGGAAGAACATTTTCCACACTCCATGGCAAAAGCCGTCGTGGATGCTGCAAAAAGAAGAAGTTTGTATCATGAGGAGATGCATTCCAAAGTAGAATATATTGTTGCCCACGGTATTTCCTCCTATATAGAAGGGAAGAAAACAGTCATCGGCAGCAGCCATTTTGTGTTTGAGGATGAAAAGTGTCGGATTCGTCCGGAATATCAGGAGCGGTTCGATACGCTTCCAGGAGAATATTCTCATCTGTTTCTTGCCATTGACGGAGAACTGGTTGCAGTAATCTGTATCGAAGATCCTCTCAGGGAAGAAGCCGGGGAGATGGTAAGGCTTTTGAAAGAAGAAGGTATTTCCAAGATTGTTATGATGACAGGAGATAGTGAACGTACTGCAGTATCCATTGCGAAACGAGTGGGAGTGGATGAATATTATTCCGAAGTGCTTCCGGAAGACAAGGCAGACTTCATTGAAAGAGAGAAAGCCGCAGGAAGAAAAGTAGTGATGATTGGTGACGGAATCAATGATTCGCCAGCTCTTTCAGCTGCAGATGCGGGAATTGCAATCAGCGATGGAGCAGAACTTGCGCGAGAGATCGCAGATATAACCATTGCAGCAGAAGATTTGAGGGAGATTGTTATACTAAAGCGCTTGTCAAATGCCATGATTAATCGTATCCAGGGGAATTATAGGGGAGTCGTTGGAATTAATGCAGCATTGATCGCACTTGGAGTGGCTGGCATAATCCGACCGACAACTTCTGCATTGCTACATAATACTTCTACTCTGGCCATCAGTTTGAAGAGTATGGGAAATTTATTGCCGACCAATTAATATAAAATATTCATATCGTTATAATTTTTAATGTCTGAATAGTTTGATTTGTAGACTATTCAGATATTTTTATAGAACTCAATATTTCCGCAAACAAACGGAGATATTTTGGCATATATCATATTAGTCTGGATAAAATTCCCGACGGCCGGCATCAATCAGGGCCTGTCGTTCCATGTGGAGCCTGACTGCAAATCAGTGCGAAAATAGGCGGTTTTGCAGGATTTCAGGGATAAAGCGCAGTCTGTTTGCCACCCATTTGCCACCCGAAAAAATGAAATGAACAAAAAATGAAGAAAAGCGGTTGAATACTCTGAACTAAATCGGAATGTCCAACCGCTTTTTATTTACTAGGGATTGACCGCAGTGATGTAATTTTTCCCTCCCCCCTTAATTTTGAAGGACAGGAGAAAATGATTTACGGATGATAATATCTCAGCACGTGTTCTGGGTATTTCTGATCGCCGTAATCCCATGGGCCGGCAGTCTCATAAAAAGGATCGTTCTCAGACCGCGCAGTTTCGCCGCTGGCCATTTTGGCAAAAGCCTCTGAAGTTTTTTCAGACCAGGAGGTGATACCGTTCTTTTCCAGGTAGGAGAAGTAAACGTCTGCGCCGAAATTATAAGCCTGAAGGGCAAGGCGGATTCTGTCCATATCAGTGGGGCTGGATACGCCTGCTTTTTCCATTGCATATTTCAGTTCCTGGATTCCACATTCAATGGAGTAGGAAGTATCGGTGATCCCATTTGGAACCTGGGGGTATTTTTTATTGTACGCGCCCTCAGAGGACTGAAGAACGTCAGGACCGCAGCCGGAGCTTTCCTGCATCATCAGAGCAAGAATCAGATCTGTATAATCAGACATTCCGTATTCTGCGGCAATAGTCTCCACATCCTGACGGTAGGCTTCACAGGCAGAGTTAATAGTAAGTATCTCTGACGGCTGCTGCCGGAACCGTATCATCCCGCCTGTAACAGCAAGCAGAAGAATGATCAATGCCGCGGCAAGAAACAGTTTCTGCTTTCGTACCTGTTTTTGTCTCAAGCGCTTTCTGCGGCGTGCGCGAAGCTCCCGGTGGGAGCTGGAGTCTGTTTTCTGGCGGCGCGAAGCTCCGGGATTTTTAACAGAAGCGCTTTTTTTACTGGCAATAGAGGCTTTGTTATTGGAGACTCTGTTTTGGAATCTTGCAGAAGATACGTTGTCTGAGGAGACAGAGCTGCTTTCTTTCTGCCTTGCAGGCAATCTGTTCTGTTGTATTTTTAAAGTTTCTTTATCTGATGTATTCATAGCATTATTGTATCGGGAAAACCCTGTTTTGAAAAGAAAAGAATTATTATGAAAGTCTTAAAAATTGGTGAACACCACATAGAAAATTGAAAATAGCAAAGGTCTATGGTATGATTTGGAGGAAGTATCGCACTCAGATCTGAATCATCAATGAATATATAAAGTTAAGAGATTTTTTATGTATACTGATTTGTAAGCTATTGCAGAATGAAAAGACTGGTGGGTCATATAAAAACATACACCGGGCTTATCCTTTTAACTATCAATGAGCAAATTTAAAAAGCAGTAAAATCCTCGCTGATTTGTCTTTCTGAGAGGCAAATATAGAGGCAAAAAATTCTTTTTTGTCCGTATATTACGGATTTCACTGTGTGAAACTTGATATTTGGTCATTTACAGACAATGAGATATGATAAAACAACATAGAGGTGACAGACAGGCTGTGCCGGTAAAAATATGTAGTTTTTAACAGGGCAGCCGGAAAGAAAAGGTGAAAAGTATGAAAAACAGATTCTGGCTTCTGCTGTTATCAGCGGTTTTGGTTTTCAGGGGAACTGCTGTTTATGCGGATGTGGCAGATTATCAGACAGTGACGCAGGAAGAACAGAAAGAAAATAAAACCATACAGACTTTTGAGACAGACGATGGACAGGGCAATTCTGTAAAAGTCGCAGCGTGCAGCGACATACTTTATGTGACAGCCAAGGCAGCAGCCCTCCGGTCAGTACCCGGTGATGAAGGAGAGGCTCTTGCAGAGGTCGGCCTTGGGGATGAAGTTTCCAGAAGCGCTGTGTGCGACAATAACTGGAGTAAAGTTTCTGTGGAAAAAAACGGGAATAAGGTGATCGGTTACATACAGAATCAGATGCTCAGTGCTGATATTCAGATTCAGCCGGAGAACGATCAGGTAGAGGTAAAAGCAGACAGCAGTATTCTTGATTATCCGGGGAGAAAAGACGGAGAAGTAGTGGGAGAAGTGCTGGAGCTTGATCAGGTAAAGCGCACAGGAACCGTAAATGAAGTGTGGAGCAGAATTTCCTATGTGGACGAAAACGGAGCGGAGCAGACCGGGTATATCCCTACCAGCGCTCTGGATCTTCCGGAAACGATACAGACGGCAGATGCCGGAATTGATAAAAAGCTGGATGCAGGAACTCTTTCAGAAAGCAGCGGAGAAGGTGTTTTTGCAGAAGCAGTGGAGGCAGGCGGAAGTGTCAGTGAAGTCAATGGAGTACAGGTGGGAACTCCGGTTGCAGCATCCTCAGATGCGAACCTGAAACCACTGGGAACTTTCCGCATCACACATTACTGTCCATGCAGCATCTGTTGCGGTCCGTGGGCCAATGGAATCACGTCTACAGGTGTAACCGCAACTACCAACCACACAATAGCAGTAGACCCGTCCCAGATCCCTTATGGCAGTCAGGTAGTGATAAACGGACAGGTATATGTGGCAGAGGACTGTGGAGGCGCCATTAAGACAAACTGTATTGATATTTATGTGGCAACCCATGAGGAAGGCGAGGCAAAGGGTGTCTATTATACGGATGTATACCTGATCCAGTAAATACAGAATGCAGTTTCTTTTCCATGCTCTGACAGTAAAGAATCCGGGCACATTTCAGCCTAGACCCGGGTATGCTGGCAGATGATTCTGGCAACTTCTTCTGCGCTTTCCTTCTGGCCGTTTTCTTCCCACTTCAGGAAGGTGTTCAGCAGACCGCCTGCATAGTAATAAATATCATATAAAGACTGAATAGTTTCTTTTGGCAGATAGGAAAGCATAAATTCATTGATTCCGTCCATGAGAATAGAATGAAGCCCGTTTTGTGTCATAGTCAGAAAAAAGGTTTTGTACTGATCAAAGAATTTAAGCGAAAAAACAACATGAGAATACTCCTGGTAATTTCCAAGCCCGGGAGTATTTTTCGTGCCTTTAAATAGTCTGCAACGATTTCTTTCATATAATCAGTAAGCGCTTCCTGAACAGAATCGTAGTAATAATAAAATGTCATGCGGGACACTCCGGATCTTTTCGCAATTGCAGAAACATTTACACCGTTCATCCCTTTGTCCTGCATAAGCTCAATAATGGCTTCTCCAATACACATCCGGGTAAAAAGAGAGCGTTCTGTTTTTTGAGCGGTTTTGTATCCGTTTCCGGAGCAAGCAGTATTTTTCATATAATTTCCTCGTATTATGCCTGTTTCTATAAAATTATAAATGAGCAGATATCGAATTTTGCACAACAGGATCCGTAATATACGGACATAAAAGAAATATTAAGCTCTATATGTGCATTTTATAAAGACAAATTTGTGATGATTTTGTGCACGTTTTCAAATTTGTTCATTTATAGTATAAAAAATAAATCCGGATTTTTGTACAACAATATCCGCATCACACGGACAGAAAAAACTGTGTACGGATATCAAACAGAAGATATCTTTGGACAAACTTTTAAATTTGTTTATTTATAGTTTGTCTGATGGTTTCCTTACAAAAAGAAACATTTTGTAAATTGTATCATGTACCGAGATAGAATACAATGACAGGTATTGATAAAAATACAGAATTAGGAGAAATGGTACAATGACAAGATTTATTGCGGATTCCTGCAGTGATATGCTTCAGATGGAAGGCGTGGATTTTGTGGCGGTTCCGCTTACGATTTCTACAGATGTAAAGGATTATGTGGATGATGAAAATTTAGATGTAAAAGGGATGACAGAGGATCTGGCAGGCTATAAAGGAAAATCATGTACAGCCTGTCCCGGAGTGGAAAGCTGGCTGAAGGCATTTGAAGGGGCTGATGTTATTTATGTGGGAACAATGACAAGTACCCTTTCCGGAACTTATAATTCAGCTCTGGTGGCAAAGGAGATGTATCAGCAGTCACATCCGGAAGCCAGGATCCATGTTTTTGATACACTGAGCGCAGGACCGGAGTTGAGACTTCTTATGGAAAAGCTGACAGAGCTGGACAGAGAAGGAAAAAACTTTGAAGAAGTAGTACGGCTGGGATGCGAATATATGAAAAGAACCAGACTGTTTTTTGCACTGAAATCCTTGCACAATCTTGCGCAGAATGGAAGAGTGAGCAAAGTGGTTGCCGCAGCCGCAGGGGTACTGGGAATCAGTGTTTTTGGAACAGCCAGCCAGGAGGGAACCCTGGAGCCTTCTGCAAAATGCAGAGGAAGAAAAAAGGTAGTGGAAGAATTTCTCAATGAGATCACAAAAACAGGATTTCAGAAGGGCAGGATCCGGATCAGCCATGTAGATAATCTTTCCCTTGCAGAAAAGATCAGAGATTTGATTCTGGAGCGCTTTCCTCAGGCAGAGATCCTTGTATATGAAGCCAGAGGACTTTGCAGCTATTATGCAGAGAGCGGAGGCGTTCTCGTAGGAGTGGAAGGAAATCTGTAAAAAAATAATCTGAGCTGAGCAGAGATTCTGAAGCTCTTTTTCGGAAACAAAAAGACTGATAAACAGTGTTCTTATGATGGAAACATTGCTTATCAGTCTCTTTTTATGTATTTTGGAAAAGTATTATATGACTATTCAGGCGTTTTTCAGAGCTTTTTTCAAGATCAGCAAGAATATCATCAATATGTTCAATTCCCACAGACAGTCGGATCATTCCCGGAGAAACACCGGCCTCCCGCAGCTGTTCATCATTCATCTGACGGTGAGTATGGCTTGCAGGATGAAGAACCATAGTCTTGGAGGCAGCAACATGAGTACAGATATTGGCAAGTTCCAGGCTGTCCATGAAACGGACTGCTGCCTCGCGTCCGCCTTCCAGCTCGAAGGAGATCACACCGCAGGAGCCGTTTGGCAGATATTTTTCTGCAAGGGCATGGTATTTGTCTCCCGGAAGTCCGGGATAAATAACCTTGGAAACCTTTTCATGTGACGCAAGGAATTCTGCTGTTTTCTGTGCATTGCTGCAGTGGCGCTCCATACGGAGAGGAAGTGTTTCCAGTCCGATATTCAGAAGGAAGCAGTTATTAGGAGAAGGGATGGAACCAAGATCTCTCATAAGCTGAGAGGTTGCTTTGGTGATATAGGCTTTTTTTCCAAACTGCTTTGTGTACACAACTCCGTGATAAGACTCGTCCGGCTGGGTAAGACCGTGGTATTTGTCACCGTAGGCTTCCCAGTCAAAGTTTCCGCTGTCAATGATCGCACCTCCTACCTGAAGTCCGTGACCATCCATATATTTTGTGGTGGAGTGGGTGATGATATCAGCGCCCCATTCAAAGGGACGGCAGTTGATGGGGGTGGCGAAGGTATTGTCAACAATAAGGGGAACTCCGTGCTGGTGAGCAACACTGGCAAATTTTTCGATATCCAGAACTACAAGGGCCGGGTTGGCAATGGTTTCCGCAAAAAGAACCTTGGTGTTAGGACGGAAAGCATCCGCAATTTCCTCCGCAGATGCGTCTGTGTCCACAAAGGTACAGTCAATGCCCAGTTTTTTGAAGGTAACAGCAAGAAGATTAAAGGTTCCGCCGTAGATGGTGGAGGCAGCTACCACGTGATCTCCGGCCTCGCAGATATTAAAAACCGCATAAAAGTTTGCAGCCTGTCCGGAAGAAGTGAGAAGCGCCGCAACACCGCCTTCCAGTTCTGCGATTTTCGCAGCAACAGCATCGTTGGTAGGATTCTGAAGGCGGGTATAGAAATAGCCCTCGGCTTTCAGGTCAAAAAGCTGGCCCATTTCATCTGTAGTATCGTATTTAAAAGTGGTGCTCTGATAAATCGGAAGCGCACATGGTTCTCCCTTGGAAGGAGTGTAGCCTGCATGGAGGCATTTGGTTTCAAGTCTGTAATCGCTCATGTTTTTCAGTCCTTTCTGAGATGTAAATTCTGTTCGCAGGACAGTATTGCACCGCTGTGAACAGATGAAGAAACAATCTGGAATTATCATAGCACAAAAAAGGTTCAGTGACAATTAGAAGGGACAAAAAAGATAGGTAGTTGTTGGGGTTAAAGATCTGTGTTAAAGTAATCACAGCAGAACATTGCCTTTATGGATGAATACCGGGCAGATGACGGTATTGCTTCAGAATGGAGGCAGGAGAAGCATATGGAAAACCATTAAGATAACAGAGGTGACAGAATTATGGCTTATAAAATACTGATGGTGGAGGATGATTCTTCTATTGCGGCAGGTCTGAGTTATGCCTTGGAAAAAGAGGGATATCTTGTAACTCTGTGCAGAAAAATTTCCCAGGCCTTTGAAGAAATAAAGACAGTTCATTTTGATCTTGCTCTTCTTGATATGCAGCTTCCGGACGGGCTGGGGAAAGAGATTGGACAGAAGCTTCTGGCAGAACAGACCCAGGTGATTTATCTGACTGTGGTGGATGATGAGGATGAAATTGTCCGGACGCTGGAAGACGGCGCAGCCGATTACATCACAAAACCTTTTCGCATGAGGGAACTGATGGTCCGGATCAAAAGGACATTGAATATAAAAACAGAGGAACAGCAGGTTATGAGGATCGGGGAAGCGGTGATCGATGCAAATGCAGGAAAGGTGTTTGTAAAAGATCAGCAGATTTCACTGACAGCGCTAGAATACCGCCTGCTGCTTATTTTTGCGGAAAATCAGTCAATTCTCCTTACACGGGAGCAGCTTTTGGAGCGGATCTGGGATATCAGCGGTGATTTTGTGGAGGATAACACCCTGACCGTATATGTAAAGCGCTTGCGGAAAAAGCTGGGGGATGCTGTTCAGATTTCAACAGTCAGGGGGATCGGATATCGTGTGGATCAGTAAAAAGGAAATTCTGGAACTTTCAGAGGGAATCCAGAAAGCCATTGAGGGAGAAAGCTTTGATCCAAGGGATGAGAAGGAAGGTCCCTGGAGTATTTTTAAAAATGATATTTATACATTGATGAACCTGGAGAGGGAGCAGAGAAGCGCTGCGGTAGAAGAAAAAGAACATCTGTCAGAATATTTATCTGATATTTCCCATCAGCTGAAAACACCGGTTTCCTCCATTTTGCTTATGACTGAGCTTATGGAGGATACCCCAAAGGACAAGCAGAAAGAATTTCTTTTTTGCATCAAAAAAGAAGTACGGCATATGGAGTGGCTGGTAACAGCGCTGCTTAAAATGGCAAAAATTGATTCTATGAATGTAAATTTTCATAAGGATAAGGTACAGGCAGGGGAGCTTCTGGACCTTGCGATGGAATCCATAGAAATTATGCTGGATATCCGAAATCAGACTGTGAGGCTAAAGGAAGATATACCGCTTGTCTGTGACAGGAAATGGACGACAGAGGCTCTTATCAATCTTTTAAAAAACGCTTCAGAGTGTTCACAGGAAAACAGTGAAATTCTGGTGGACTCAGGAGAAAATCCCATTTATCGCTGGATATCTGTTACAGATCAGGGAAAGGGTCTGAAAAAAGATCAGCTTGCAGGTCTGTTCCGACGGTTCGAGGGCACTCATAAAGAAAACGGATATGGAATCGGGCTGCCTCTGGCTCTTTCCATTATGCGGGCTCAAAATGGGGAAATCGAAGTGCAGCCCGGTATGGAAAAAGAAGGTACCACATTTGTGATGAAATTTTATAAATAGTCACGGAAGAGTCACTTTTCTTATTTATCATGAATATCAAAGAGGCCAGATAAAAGCTGTGGCCGGAAAAATGAGAAAAGAGGTAATATATGGAAGTTTTGGAAGTAAAAGAGCTGACAAAAATTTACGGCAGCGGAGAAAATCAGGTGATTGCTCTTGACCATGTGAGCTTTCAAGTTAAAAAAGGTGAATTTGTTGCCATTGTTGGAGCGTCAGGATCGGGAAAATCCACCCTTATGAATCTGATCGGAGGAATTGACCGTCCTACCTCCGGAAGCGTTGTGATTGACGGAAAAAAGATTTTTGACATGAATGAAAGTGAAATGGCTATTTTCAGGCGCAGAAATATTGGTATTGTGTATCAGTTCTATAATCTCATCCCAAATCTGACAGTAGATGAGAATATTATGCTGCCCTGTCTTCTGGATCAGAGAAAGCCAGATGCAGGGAAGCTGGAGCGAATTGTGGAAATGACAGGATTATCCAACAGGAGAAAGCACCTTCCGGGACAGCTTTCCGGCGGTCAGCAGCAGAGGGTATCGGTTGGAAGAGCTCTTATTCATGATCCGGCTTTTATTCTGGCAGACGAACCTACAGGAAATCTTGACAGCAGATCCGGAAGGGAAGTGATAGAGCTTCTTATGGCTGCCAACCGAAAATCCGGCCAGACGCTGATACTGATCACTCACGATGAAAATATTGCGCTGCAGGCAAACCGGATCCTTACGATCAGTGATGGAAGAATCATCAGAGATGAGGTGATCCGGGGATGAATATTCTGTGCACACTGGCCTATAGCCAGATCAAACGAAAAAAATCCAGAACTGCGATCACCATTGCTGCGATCAGCCTATCCACAGCTCTTCTCACGGCAGTGATTAATTTTGCAGTAAGCGGAAACACTATGGTTCAGGGATTTCTGGGGGAGGATTATGGAGAGTTTGGAAGCGCCTATACCCTGCTTCTGCTGATCCCGGCAGCGATTTTGGGGGCTTTGATCATTGCAATGGCTGTGATCGTGATCTCCAATGCTTTTCGAATGAGCGCCAATGAGAGGGTGGCTCAGTTTGGCACACTGAAATGTGTGGGAGCTACAAAGGAGCAGGTGTATAAAACCATAATGTATGAATGTGTGCTTCTGTGCATTGTGGCAATTCCTCTGGGTGTTGTGCTGGGATATCTTCTCAGCTTTGTGGGAATCGGAATTTCAAATCAGTTTATGGAAGAGATGAATACTCTGGTAAGAATAATGATCAAGCAGGTGAATTTCAGCCTGTCCTTTGTTTTTTCTCCGGCAGCTCTTCTGGTATCTGTTCTGATCTCTGGTATTACGGTCTTTGTGGCAGCCATGATCCCGGCAAAAAAGGCCATGAAAGTATCAGCCCTTGACTGTCTCAGAAACGGCGGGGAAATCAAAGGGAATCTGAATGTTCATGCAAAAGCACAGATTAACGGAAAAAGAAGCATTGAATATCAGCTTGCCCGTAAGAATGTTGCATCCAATCGAAAACAGATGAAATCTGCGGTTATGGCTTTGTCTGTCAGCATGATCTTATTTGTTTCCATGAGTGGTCTCAAGGAGATCGCGGACGGGGTGCAGGAATATATGACGTTTGACTACGGATATTCTGTGGTGGCTGACTATTCTGCAAATCGTAAGTATACTACCAATCCGAAAACAGGTCGAGTAGAGGAACATGCACAGACGATTAGCTCAGAGCTTGCAGAGGAAATCCTGTCAGAGCTTTCAGAATATGAAGGAACAGAGGTATATGGAAGTGGCGCGGATTATGCAACTTACGATACTCCTTTAAGCTCTGAGAAGCTGACTCCGGAGGTGCAGAAGGCTCTGGAAAAAGAAATTACAGAGGAGAATGGAGAACTACTTCTGGATGTGGAGAGAATCATACTGGATGAAAAGCATTACAGAGAGCTGTGTCAACAGGCAGGCGTGGAGTACGGCGGAATTTTGCTT
>ENA-OQAB01000754-OQAB01000754.1-human-gut-metagenome-genome-assembly--contig:-NODE-754-length-16572-cov-2.493524_pt1 | contig 16572 bp, 20 predicted proteins | sample MGYA00242490_ERZ504517 | MGnify/ENA primary metagenome ERZ504517 (study PRJEB26092, sample SAMD00036298) | human gut metagenome | host: Homo sapiens | study: EMG produced TPA metagenomics assembly of...
ATTGCAGGATATCTACACAACAACCGGTATCACGGCAACAGTAGGTATTGGTACAAATCTTTACCTTGCTAAAATTGCATTGGATATAACTGCTAAGCATGCGAAGGATAACATGGGGATACTTGACGAGCAATTGTATAGAGAGACGCTTTGGCATCATAAGCCTGTATCTGACTTTTGGCAGGTTGGACGTGGAATTTCCAAGAGGCTGGAAAAGTACAGTGTGGCTGATATGTATGATATTGCACATATGGATGAGCGAATTCTCTATCGGGAGTTTGGTGTGAATGCAGAATATCTGATCGATCATGCATGGGGCAGGGAACCGACGACCATCAAGGAAATAAAGGCATATAAATCAAAAAGCAACTCATTGTCAAACAGTCAGATTTTATTTGAGGATTATAATTATGAAGAGGCATTGCTGGTCCTGAAGGAGATGGTTGAGCTAAATGTACAGAATCTTGTGGAATCTCACCGGGTAACGGATCATATCGGTCTGTATATCGGTTACTCAGCAAGAAATGTAAAGGCAACCGGAGGCTCCAGAAAATTATCCAATGTAACTAACTCGTATGCATATCTGCGTAATGCATTTATTGAACTGTATAGGGAAACAGTAAATCGTCAGGAGCTGGTACATATGCTGTCTATCAGCTTTGGAAATGTAGTTGATGAAAATGTATGAGACATATGATTTATTCACAGATTTCAATGCTCTGGAAAAAGAGAAGAAACTACAGCTTACTTTACTTAATATCAAACACAAATTCGGAAAAAATGCTGTGATAAAGGGGATGAATCTCCTGAATAAGGCAACTGCAATATCTCGCAATAAGCTTGTAGGTGGTCACAATGCAGAATAAACAGAATCATACGAGTCGTGCGAAATTATTCTTGCCCTTTGATTCTTTGAAAGGCTTTCGTGATTACTTGAAATGTAAGGAACGCGTGGTAGTTGACAAAAAGCAGCTTTCTTCGGATGCCTGTGAGGTATTGGATCGTAAATTACAGCAGATTCAAAAGGGTCAAATGGTTAAAATTGTTTATTATGATCAGCAGGAATATGTAGAAGTGAAAGGGTTGGTGTCTAAATTTGATCCTGAATATTTGCACATTATTCAGATTGTGGATAAGGTGATACACTTTCGTGATATCATTGAAATTCAGGCGGAGAATCTAAAAAATATCAGTTGGGACTAAGGGGATTACTCAACGGTAAGAAATAAAGGATAATTCAACTCTAATGCATCAATGAATTTGAAACATCCACTTTGCCACCCAGAAGTAAGAAAGAACTGAAATGGCAGCTGCTGTTTTAAAAAGAAATCACGTTGAGCTGTTTCTAAAAGATAAATGAGCGGTTTCAGACATGCCTATATAATCTCTTTTCAGCAAACATGTGCAGAGGCAGGAAATTTATACACTGAAGCACAAATAATCTCTGCAGCAGATTCTTATTTCTTCTGCTTTTCCTTCACAGATTGAGCATATATCGGTTGAGAGTGCAAATTCATCATAATGGTTATCGAGCAGGAATTTTTGATTAAATTCTAATAACAGGCAATTGCAGGGATATCATAAGCCTACAAAGGAGCCTATAAAATTTCAGAAAATTTCTAGGAATCAAGAGGTGTTGAGGAGTCTGCAAAGTAAGTCTTGATAAATATCTCCATAGGTTTTTTTATATGAGTGTTTGTAAGAATGATATCATTACTAACCTGCGAACGGAGTCATAAACATATATTCATTTTTTTAAAATTCGTATCCTTGTAACTGAAGGAGCTGCAAGGCATACATGCCGAGCGCTAAACAGCTGATTTTTTCATAAAAGCATTTGTTGCAAGGTAAATGGTGTGATAAGATAAGGATGAATAAGCGTTAAGGAGGATGATTGGATGAAAGAAGAAATGAGTCTGCATGAGTGGATCTATAATTATATTGAAGAAGCAATCCGCTTTGGGATTTTCCGTCAGGGAGAAAAGCTCCCAACTATTTCACAGTTTGCTGAACGATTTCAGGTTTCCAGGCGTCCCGTCATTCATGCCTTTAAGCTCCTGGAGGAACATCACTACATAGAGATGTCACGTGGCAGGCATTCACGTCTTACACTGGGACTTAACGAAGAGGAGTGTAGAGAGAACTGCATTCAGTTTTTTCTGGAAAGAAAATATGCAGTACAGGATTTGTGTGAGATACGCAATATTTTGCTTCCTGATTTGTTTACCCAGGCTTTGTGTTTGCTTAAAGAGGAACAATATGCCGCAATTCATAAAAGTATTGATCAGATGCAGGGTGAACGTACAGTCGTGGCGTTTGTGGAAACGGTCCTCTCTGTATTTGGAAATCCGCTGGTTTGCTGTCTTTATATGGAGGTCGCAATATTTGGAAGACTGTCTTTTTATGAAAAAATAAAGGATTCTATGGTGTTGCAGGGAATTCGTGCGCATAGTGATACTACGAAGGTACACGCATTTATTGATGCAATACATCAAAAGCAGCTGACTCATCAGGATATATATGAAATAACGAAAAAATACTTTGTGGATGATTCCAGAAAAACACAGGAGTGCTATGCTAAGCTTCCACAGCGAAAACCTGAGCGTAAGGTAAGCTTTCGCTGGAATATATATCGTGGACGGCCACGGCAGATTTATAATATTGCAAGCAGTTTATTGAAGGATATCATTTACCAGATATATCCGGTAGAGAGTCGCCTTCCACGGGTTTTGGATCTTTGCGAGATTTATCAGGTGAGTGAACCGACTCTGCGACGGGCTATGTCAATTCTTCAGGCGACCGGTGTTATACAGCCTATTGGCGGTAAGGGAATGAAAGTAATTCAATGTGAGGAAAACAGAATTCATGAGATGCTGGAAGACAACGGTGTCAGAGAACGTGTGATTGAAGGTATGCAGTGTCTTCAGATTTTACAGTTAACTTGCCAGGCATTTACCACTATGTCTTTTACAAGTATGGTGCAACGCCATGAACAACTCCAACAAGCATTATCAAATACAGAAATCACAAGTATAAATTGGGTGAGACTAATTTGTGAGTATTGTGATTCTATCATGGATGTAAATAAGCAGGAAAGCCTAAAGAGCATTTTTGAAGAGCTAAAACAGCATATTCTATGGGTTTATCCGTTTATTTGCCATTTGGATAAAGAGAGATATCAGTCGATATTTTGTCATACCTTTGATGTGCTTCGATATGCCATGAAAACAAGGGATGGGCAGTTATATGTGAGTGAGATGAAATATCTGTTCTATCTTGTACTGGAAGAGGTTCGCAGTCAGCTGGAATATGCTGGAGTAAAAGAGGCAAAGGATTTGAAAATGATTTCATTCAGAATGGATATATAAACGATTATTCAATGAAAAGGTTTCCTGATTACAAATGCAGAAGTGGAAATAAAAAAATTTAGCGTGGATACAGGTAGAAAAAAGACTGTACACAGAAATCAGAATTGATTTGGTGCGGGCAGTCTTTTGTACGTATCGAAAATAACAAACTATAAACGATGTCAGAAGCAACTCCAATGTCTCAAAGCTATTCAGGCTACTGATATTCCTTGATGTCAGATGCTGCGTGCTGTTTCATAGCCATCATGAATAGCATCCTTGATGGTCCCTGTATGATTTGCATCTCCAATCATGTGATAGGTCATACCGCATTCCTCTAACAGAAGCTTCAAGGTTGGATCACTATGGTAGCCAACTGCAAAAATCAGTGTATCAGCATCATCTATGCATTCCGTCCTACCATTTTTTGTATAATAAATTTTATCCTTTTCAACCTTTTCCACCGTGGCTTCACAAATCAGATTTACATGCTTTTTCAGCATACGCTGTACGAGCAGACTGCGGCCGGGGACCGGATTCAGCTACCATGATATCTTTCGTCATTTCCAAAACAGTTATCACCCGATCTCTTGGATAACGGTCATAAACTAGGGGAGCAAGATAATCAGCGGTTTCACATCCTACAGAGCCGCCTCCCAGGATGACAATGTTTTTACCGGGGAATGCGTTTCCTGCCAGAATATCATCGGCGGTAGCCCACTGCTTGAACCCGGTAAAGGCTTTTATAATTGATGGAACGGCACCATTGGAGGCAATCACCTCATAATCAGCAAATTCTCCTTGCAGCATTGCTTTCTCAACTTTGCAATTCAGGCGTACTTCAACACCTGCCTGCATAAGGCGGCGTGCCATATATTTAATAACTCTGCTGAGATCCTGCTTGGCAATAGGTACTGCTGCCAGCTTCATCAATCCTCCCAGCGCATCACTTTGTTCACACAGAATGACATGATGACCTTTTCTTTTCGCCACAAAAGCTGCCTCCATACCAGCAGGCCCTCCACCAATGACCAGAATTTTTTTCTTAACCTCGGCAGGCTTAAGCGTGTCTTCATTTTCCAGCTCAAAGGATGGATTTACCGTACAGGCTACCCGTTTGCCAAACATAATTCCATTTAAACAGCGCAGACAGCCAATGCACGGACGGATATCATCGTCCTTTCCGCATTTTGCTTTATTGGCAAAATCAGGATCACACAGGTTGGCACGACCGATCATGCATATATCTGCTTTTCCATTGGCTATGAGCTCATCCGCAATCCAGGGTTCTGTAATCCGACCTACTGTTGCGACTGGAATATTTACGTGTTTTTTTATTTCCTGAGACAGATGAGCATGCACTCCAGGCTTTGTCCCTGCCGCAGGAATTGCACTGCCGCGCTTAATGGTAGTGCCGCCGGATACATGCAGCATATCTGCCCCATGTGTCTCCAGCTGCTTGGAAACATAAATCATATCATCGAGGTTCAATCCGCCATCACTATATTCATCTCCCGAGATTCTCACATCGATGATGAAATCAGGGCCGCATACACTCCGAACTTCTTCAACAACCTCCAGTGTAAGCTTCAATCTTCCATTGATATCTCCCCCATATTCATCACAGCGTTTGTTGTAAAGCGGTGTCAGAAAACCGCCAAGAAGACCATGCGCATGTGCAGCGTGAATTTCCACACCGTCACCCCCTGCCTGCTTAACACGAAGGGCTGCTTCTCCAAACTGGCGTATGATAACCTTCAGCTCTTCAATTGTAACCGGACGGGGAGCTTCTTTTGCATAGGAAGGTCCCACATTGGAAGGGGCAATCAGACGTGGTGTGCCTGGAATAGGGAATGCCATATAGGCAGGGTGAAACAGCTGTGGAAGGATCTTGGCACCATACTGATGCACTGCATCTGTTAGCTTCTTCCACCCGGGGATAAAGGAATCATCGTGAATCGACATATCCCCGGGCAGATAGATGTAGGTAGGCTCCACAGTTGTCACCTCGGTAACAATCAGTCCGACACCTCCCTTGGCTCTGGCCTCATAATGCTGTATAAGCTCATCCGTAATATAGCCCTTATCTGCCAGATTTGTAGAAATCGGAGGCATAAACACACGATTTTTGATGGTTGTATGCCCTACTTTAATTGGTGAAAATAAATGATGATAGGTGTTCATTTTAACATCTCCTTTACTGATATTTTATCACGATTCAGAATAGTAATCGCTGCCATGCATTGATGATATCCGGCATATTTTGTTGTGTTTTTACATTTGATGAGTTAGAAAAAGACTAAAAAAAGGAGGCTGCTGGAAAGCTATTTGCGAATAACCTCCATTACAAGCTCCTCATCTGTCTGTGTTATTGTTGATTTTTGTAATCAGCTCATGCTGAATTCGGCATTGGATATGACCTTCCTGCTGCGTGAATTTTTATACCGTCATTTTCATATAAAACCTCCTGTGTATCTGCTATAAGATGCTCCAGTAGTTCTTTTTGTTCAATATCAAAGCTCATACTCTGTTCTTTATGATTTTCATTCATTTTAATGTTTTGTGTGAATTTCTTGCGATAGTCACTGGGTACAATGCCGTATAATTCACGGAATGCGGCAGTATAGGATTTGGAATTCGGCATTCCGCAGTCAGCCGCGATCTGCTCTATGGAATCCTACCTCCAGCAAGGCCTCCAAAGAAGCCCGGATTCTGATCATATGCGAGATATTTGACAAAAGGAGATACCGGTATATTTTTTAAACAGCTTTGATGTGTAGGAAACACTGAAGGACAGTGTTTTAGCGACATCCTCCAAATGCAGTTCACTTGAAAAATGGCAGTCAATGTATTGAATCGCCTTCATATAGTTTTCATGATGGACAGATTGCAGAGGAAGCCGCTCTACCGGATACTGCCGATGATTGCTGGCAATGTAGACAAGCTCCATCATGATGGCGTTCATCTGAAACATACTGCTTTCTCCCCGTAGCAGCATCCGGACCAGTTCTCCTATTTTGTTTCGCAGCCTGCACAGCAGCCGGTAATTTTTCGATCGTGTACAGATCATGGATTCAAAGGCTTCCTCTATGTTTCCGCACATGCCTGCAGAGAATCGGGAAAAATCAATATGCAAAGTAAGGATAACGCTTTTATCATTATCCATCTGTCGGATCATGTGAATATCGTTTGGCGCAACAATCACCAGTTCATGTTCCTTAATACCTGCTGTAAAATGCTCTGTAACTGCTTCGTAGGCACCCTTTAATACATACGAAATTTCCAGACTCGATTGTCTGGAGAAAACCTGTCGCTTAAAACTGTTAATGCTCAAGCTCAGAGGATATCCGAATTTCTGTCAGGAAAAAATCATAATAATGCTGCATATTCTGCATACTGCCGCCTCCCTTGTATCTACACTCTATCTTAGTGTTTTTTTCTACCAGGAAACAAGACCTATTCACTTTCCTATGCAAATGTTGAAAGATGCAGCTATTTTTTTGTTGCATTTACCTGTGATGCATTTGCCAATGTGTGCTGTTTCTGCGATAATACATACGGATGAAAAACTGAAATGAAATCGGAGGAAACTATATGATCAAGGAAATTGTGAAGGATACATTTTTGCTCAGCCGTCGTTGTGAGGCTGCTACGCTGGATGATCTGCAGACGGTTCAGGATCTGCAGGATACATTGCAGGCACATGCGGATCATTGTGTCGGGATGGCAGCAAATATGATTAGGTGTTCTGAAACGTATCATCGTATTTCAGGATGGCGGAAGCTATGTATCAATGCTGAATCCTGTGATAATAAAAACCGGAGATAAGCGCTATACTGCCGAGGAAGGATGTCTCTGCCATAGTACACAGAAGAAAGCCTTACGATATGAGAAAATCAAGGTATCCTACATGGATTGCTGTGGGAAAAGAAATTAAACCTATGAGGGCTTTTGTGCACAGATTATTCAGCACGAGCTGGATCATTGTGACGGTATACTGATATAATGAATTGAAAAAAACCTTGCCTTTTGCTGTAATTTATTCTGAATGGGCAGTATTTGTTTTTCAAATAAGTGATGATCAGTATAATGCTGTCATACCTGCTTGTTCCCAAGGGACATCCGTAAGCGCTGAATAGTCTGCAGGTTCCCTGAGGGCTTTCAGGCATCACACGAAAACAAAGGTGGCAAAGATTTGGCTTCATCCGTCCTTTTGCCTCTCCTGATGCTATATATGGCCATTCTCGAATACGGTTGATCCTGTGGTGATAAGGATTCCATTATTTTATAAAAGTTTACCTTTGTAATATGGAGACGGATATAGGGAAAATGTGTATAATAAAGATAACCAAATAAAGAAGGATGATATTATGAATCATACAGCGGATGCAAAGCAGTTCTGCCATCATCTCTGGCATCAGTATCTGGAGGAACGCTCCTATGAGATACCCGGCGGATATTTCAGTCCGCAAATCAGTGTGATAGGAACCGGTAAGCACGAGGTTTCACACTCGTTACAGGAATTTGCTGTATTACTGGAGAGAGAAGAAAAACAGTGGAACGGCACCTTTGTCATCGAGCAGGAAGCATGCCAGGCCAGACAGTTAAGTGACAATGTATATATGGTATACGGAGAACTCGATGTGAATAAGGATGCAAGAGATCGAATCAATTATGAGCTGCACTTTCGTTTTACGATTATTTTGCAGTATACGCCGTCCGGCTGGGAGCTTCTCCATGTACATCAGTCTGTACCGGATATCAACCAGTGCAGCGATGAATTTTTTCCTAAGCGCCTGATTGAACAGAGCAATGAGCAGCTGCGCGAGAAAATCGCACAGAAAACAAGAGAATTGCAGGAAAGCAACAAGGCAGTCCTATATTACTCCCATCATGATTATTTAACGAAGCTTACAAATCGCTATTACTGCGAAAAACAGATTGAAGAACAACTGCGTAACGGGAAGCAGGGAACAATTCTAATGATGGATGTTGACCACTTTAAATTTTATAATGACACATATGGTCATCCTGTGGGAGACCGGATTCTAATTACGCTTGCACAGGCTTTGCAAAAAACCTTTTCAAAGGATATCGTGTCAAGGATTGGCGGGGATGAATTTCTTGTTTACTGCCCCCGACATTTGGACAACTGCATGCTGGAACACATTCTCGCACAATTTCGTGAGCACTGGGAGGATGAACAAAGGCAGTTTCCCTTTACACAGCACATCACGCTCAGCATTGGTGTCACTTATTTTCCGGAGCACGGCAGTACCTATCAGGAGCTGTTTCAAAAGGTCGACACCTCCATGTATAACTCCAAAAAGGGCATGCATAGTTACAGGATTTACGCTGATGAGGAATAGATGAAATCGCATCTCTTAAACAGGGATGTTTTTTCTTACCTGCCGGAAACTCAGGCAGCTGACAGATATGACAACAATGGGAAGATGGAAAGCAGTATTTACTATAGACAGAAGAACGCGTTGCCTTTATAATTAAGAGCGAATGAATGAAAAAAAGCATAACAGGTGTATGAAAATACCGAACAAGGAATGGAAGCGAACATCTTCAGCTGCCCCAGCAACCGTGATATGGACGAAATTCAGAAACCATTGTACCAATCTGGTATGAGAAGGTGAAGAGTAGGATGAAATTAAGCCGGGAGACTTGCCTGTTATGCAAACAGAGTTTTCTGCTGGGTGTGGAGAATATAGTTTTTTTATATGTTTTCTGCCCGCTGTCGTTAAGAAAGTGAGGGTGAAAAAATGAGTGTTGAATATTGTGCATATCCTTTTCTGAAGGAAAAAAGTCACCTGTGCGATTATGAGATAGCAACGGATCGTCTGGCATCCATGCTATCCGTGGCAAGACACCACATCCGTCATATTCCGCAGGAGGACCTCCTTCAACTGATGGAAATGATCTATCACGCCAATGGATCCATCCGGGGAGCGTGTGCCATAGGGGAGGCTGAACTGAAAAAGCTGAATACCTTCTATGCACGTTACCATATTGAGATGGATCGCTTGTCCTGCCGACGGCTGTATTGGTGCCAGCCATCTGCATGTGCTGCGTGCAGAAGTCAAGGCTGTTATCCGCATCATGCATCAGTATTCAGTGTGAGGGAAAGCCGGTGGAAGCCATCCTGTTTGATTTTAGTGAATCTGCTATCCAATACCTTTTTCATGATGTGCCTGTATGAGTAATGCCACAGGACGGTATAAGGGGAAAGAGAATTTATTAGCAGGTCCTATCGTATGAAGGCAAGAGATGCTTTGCTTCATAGCCGTTTATCGCATTCGATTGAAGCTGTCGTGTTTACATCATTTTCATTCATTCTATATCTGGAATGCATTACATTTACCATTGTGGTATTTGCGATGACATTTCAGACAAGGCAGGCTGTTCTGGGTGCAGTGGTGTTTACCATACTCAATCTGAGTACCCAGGGGGTAGCCCCATGGTCGATGATGTACTGTCTGATTTATCCGCTGTACAGTCTGTTCGTAGGCTGCAGCAGGAAATTCCTGAACAGACATTTCCTCGCGCTGGTATTCACCTGCGGCTTTCTGTCATTTCTGACAGGCCAGCTGGTACAGCTGCCCTTTATGCTGATTTCGGAAAAAATAACAGTGATATATGTTCTTATGGGATTAAAGACCTCTTTGATCCAGGGCTTTATGTCCATGGCGCTTTGTGCCATCTGTTATAAACCGATAGCAGCGGTTTTAAACCATATGGAAAGGAGATTGCAAAATGGGAAAGCTATGTAAAATTTTATTGGTATCTGCCATGCTGCTTGTTGGCGGATGCTCTTCAAAGGAAAGTGAAAAGAAAGAGCCTGTAAGTGACAATACGGAAAAAACAACGCTTAAAATCACGATTCAGGACGAGGTTAACAAAAAGGAACTATTCAGTGGGGATGTGAGTGTAGAGGGGAAGGTCGAAACACTTGCGGACTTTCTGGAAAAGGCGAAGGATTTGAATGTAGTAATGGAAGACGGGCAATATGGAAAAACCATTATGGCTATGAAGGGTGTGGAAACCAAGGACTTTAATAAGGGGCCATGGTGGCTGTATGAATCCGAGAATAACGAATCCTGCAAGGCTGCCGGAAGCTGTGATGCTGCAAGCAGTCTGAAAATTAAGGATGGAGATGACTTTACCTTTACGTATACTGCATCCTATTAACCAGCAATTGCTCTTTCATAAAAACCGTAACTGACAGTATTACAACGTTCATAATTGCTTTGCAAGAAAAAGGCGGTATGGAGAAAGACAATTATACAGCATCCTACATGAAAAAGCCGTATTCTTGGTCATCTGTAAAGGCCGTACTGGATACGGCTTTTCATGTGCTCTTTTATTTGAAGAATACCTGCAGAATCTGGAAGATATTGTGAAATTTCAGCCTCTGTGAATGATATTGACGGTTTGCATATACTGTTTCCTGGAATTAAGTGAAATGTAAGGAAGTCTTTCCATAGGCTCTGGTATAATGTGTGTGAAGGATTGCGGAAAGCATCATGCATGGATAACGCAAGCAGTATGATTGACAGATGAAGTACAGGAGGAATGGACATGAATATACTGGTAGTGGATGATGAAAAGGAAATTGCCGGGCTTGTGGAAATTTATTTCAAAAAATGAAAATTATAAGGTGGATGTATGCTATACAGGGACACAGGCTCTGCAGAATATACGGACACGTTCCTACGATCTGGCCATATTGGATGTCATGCTTCCGGATATGGATGGCTTTAGCATTTGTAGGACCATTCGTCAGAACTACACATGGCCCATTATCATGCTGACAGCGAAGGAGCAGGATATTGATAAAATCAATGGATTGATGATCGGGGCTGATGATTATATGACTAAGCCGTTTCAGCCGCTGGAGCTGATTGCCCGCGTCAAGGCGCAGCTTAGAAGATACAAGCGCTATAATGTTCAGCAGAAGGCAAAGGAGCTAAGTTATCTGGGACTTGTCATGAATCAGGAACAGCATATATGCAGGTTGAATGAGAAAGACCTGAATCTTACACCGATTGAATTTCGTCTTTTATGGTATCTGTGTGAGCGTCAGGGAAAGGTTGTCAGTGCAAGGGAGTTGTACACCGCAATCTGGCAGGAGGAATATCTCTCATCCAGCAACAATACCCTGATGGTACATATCCGGCATATCCGTGAAAAGATGAAGGATCGCGGAGAACACCCGCGCTATATACAAAATGTCTGGGGTGTGGGCTATAAGCTGGGAGAAACACTATGAAACGCACTGTATGGATACTGCTTGCAGCAATCGCAGTGGTCGCTGGAGTTTATCTCGCTGCGGATCTGCTGGGCAACGGTATGCTGCGGGAATTTTTGTCCGAACAGTTTTTCTATATGGAAGAATATACGGATACGACAGGTATCCTGCATCAGTATCTTTCTCCCAACTGGTATCGAATCAAGCAGCTGCTTTTTTTGCTGACGGCACTGGTTGTTGTAATTTGTATTGTCTGCGTGCGGACACAAAGCAGCCGTGTCGCTATGAAGCACAGGGCAGAGATAGAAAAGGCGATGGAAACGGCCCTGCATCAGTTTTTGGAGGAGCGCGATTTTTATCTTTCGGAGGGCTTTGGTAATATTGAGGCACTTCTGCTGCAGATTCGAGCAAAGGAACAGAAGCAGCTGGCAATGCTGGAGAAGCAGACACGTCAGAAGCATGATTTGATATCGTATCTGGCCCATGACATGAAGACACCGCTGGCTTCAGTCATCGGGTATCTGAACCTATTGAACGATGTATCGGATGTTCCAAAAGCACAGCGGGATACCTACATCCGTATCACCCTTGATAAGGCGGAACGACTGGAACAGCTGATTGATGAATTTTTTGATATAACGCGCTTTAATCTTCATGATATCGTTGTTTCAAGAGGGAGGATTGCGTTGGATTTTCTGCTGGAACAGCTAAAGGAGCAGTTCTATCCGACTCTGCTTGCACAGCATAAGGAGCTGAAGCTGGATATTGCAGAGGGCTCTGTTTGCTACGGTGATGCGGATAAGCTTGCCAGAGCTTTCAATAATGTATTGAAAAACGCTATTTCCTATAGCTATCCCAATACCGTGATACGGGTAGCAGTCAAACAGGAAGCAGAGCATATCCTGCTGGAATTCCACAATCAGGGGGATGAAATTCCAGAACAGAAGCTGGAGATGATTTTCGAAAAATTCTTCCGACTGGATAAGGCCAGATCCACAGCATCCGGTGGAGCCGGTCTTGGTCTTGCAATCGCAAAAGGAAATCGTCGAGGCCCACGGAGGCAGCATTTATGCGGACAGTAATATGGAGGAAACAGTTTTCTATATAAAGCTTCCCATGCCCGCAACGGATACAGAGCTGCAGTCAGCATGATTGATGTGCTGCATCTGGAGGCAGAGAATGTACAAGGCTACAAACTGTAACCAATGCTCTTGGTTTATGATGAAAGCACCTGCGGGTGTTTTTTTTTCGACGAGAAAGCTGTTATGCAGTGAATGCGTTTTTGCTGCGGATAAGATTGGAGAAGACTATTTGATAAACGAAACAGAATACGCTGGCTGATTATGCTGTTTCAATTTACGGATAACATGGATTTCAGACTGAAAAAGGGCATCCGCTGTGTGGGTGCTGCGATGTTTATGTTTACCGCGCTTGTAATTTTTTTATATGGAAGTACTTGCTTTTGACCTCATTCTAATCAACTTCAGCATGTGCCTTTGCCTGAAGCCTTTCAGCGTATGCGAAGTGAACAAACAAGCAACGCAAGGAGTTAAGTGATAATTAAGTAAGTGCTAAGTCTGTGTTTTCAACTATCTGTGCAATTCATGGTTCAATAGAGTCATGAAGGAGCTGATACGATGAAACGATTTAAAAAACTGCTGCTGGCTGGTGTACTGATTACAGGTCTTGTCTGTTATTTACGACCGATGATTTCCAAGGAGGATAAGGTGAATCTTCAAATCAGAAACACAGAAGAGCAGCCGATCAAGATAAGCAGCGAATTATACAGTAAGAATTATATCCTTATCCGGCAAAAGGATAGCAAGGTGATGCTGAAGGAAAGGGAAGAAGAAGCGATTGCTCCGGCATCCTTAACCAAGCTTATGACGGTATATACGGCATTGCAGCATATTGATGATTTGCAGAAAACCGTACGTATTCCAGCCTCCATATTCCCGCAGCTGGAAAAGGAGCAGGCGTCAATGGCCGGTTTTTTACCGGATGAGGAGGTAACCTATGAGGATTTGATTTATGGAGCATTACTGCCAAGCGGCGCTGATGCATGTATGACCCTGGCCATTTCACTGTATGGCAGTGAGGACGCATTTGTTGCCGAAATGAATGCGCAGGCTGAAAAACTGAAGCTGAAGCAAACCAGATTTCAAAACTGTACAGGACTTGATGAAGCCGGGCATGTGAGCAGCGTCCGTGATATTGCATGGATACTGGACGAGGCATTAAAGCTTCCTAAATTTGCAGAGGCTTTTCATGCAACCAACTACGTTATGGCTCCCAGCAATATGCATCCGGAAGGAATGACCATCTATTCCACTATGCGGATGACCATGGATCAAAACGAGTTGTCACAGGATGATATTTTGGGCGGGAAGACCGGATATACAAAGAAAGCCGGTCTATGTCTTGCCACACAGGCACGTATCCATGAGGAAACGTGGTTGTTTGTCAGCGCTCATGCGTCTGGTTCTGCTACAACAAAGCCATATCACATTCTGGATGCGATAAACGTGTATGAAGCTCTCGCAAGGCTTTATGCATAAGTCTGAATCAGGTAATGAAAGTAAGAGACAATCGCAAGGCTGTATGCATAAGCCTGAATCCGGAGGTGGAAATAAGAGGCAATCGCCCGGCACAGCTTGTCTGACTACAGGCAGATTCATCTCAGGAAAAACAAGGCAGACATACAGCTTAAGACTGTGTTCACGGCATTGTCTATGATTCACTGTTAAAGGTGGTATTCTCTGTGCTGCAACATATCCGGTTTAAGATTCAGGAAAATACAAAGGCAGACCATATGCGGTGTATACGGTACGTGGTCTGTCTTTTCTACATATCAGGCATGCACGCAGCATTTCTCTATCATAGTGTCCCTCGGTTCCCTTTTTTTATGGTGTTGCTTTTTCTAATCATACAAAAGATAAAAAAGCACACGATCGGTGGAATACACTGTGCCATGGATTATCAGATGGAAGCACGGATGTTGGAATGTTGGTTGGAAGTGATACATACATAAAGGGTATCGTACTGGTAATGAGGCTTACTGTTATCGCGGGTCTATGAGATATGCACCCCATAAAAGCAATTCCTATAGATATCGGAGTAAAATACCTCAGTTTTTCCGGCATATGCACTGATTTAAAACATGCAATACAACAAATCACCCGTTTTTCAGCTGATTTGTTGTTGCAATCTTTTTACCGTTTTCTCTGACCATCTGAAGCAGGTGGAACCTCAAGCTTATATCCTCTGTTTTATCTACGGTGTAGATAGCTTCTATTATCAAAATGTGAGGATAGCCTAACTTAAAGTTTTTATGATAAACAGTATATAACAGTTGACAACAGTTATATACTGTTATATACTGTTTGTGAACAGAGGAGGTATCTTATGAAAATCATTATTAACAACTCTTCTATGACTCCGATTTATGAACAGGTAGTAGAGCAAATAAAGGCTATGATCCTGAGCGAGGAGCTGGAGGAAGGCGATATTCTGCCATCTGTTCGTTCTCTATCCAAGGAACTGAAAATATCCGCTCTGACAGTCAAGAAAGCGTACGATAATCTGGAGGCTGAAGGATTTGCGGTTACTGTTCATGGCAAGGGCACCTATGTAGCCGGACTGAACAGGGCCCTGGTGATGGAGGAACATAAGAAGGAAATCGAAGCCGATTTGGACAAGGCCATTCAAAAAGGCAGAAGCTGCGGGATGGAGGACAGCGACCTGCTGGAACTGTTCCATCTGCTATTGGAGGAATGAATATGCTGAAACTGCAAAATGTTGTGAAAAACTACGGTGCCTTTTCTCTGCACTGTTCGCTGGAGCTGAAAAGCGGACAGATCAGTGCGCTGATCGGGCAAAATGGTGCTGGTAAAAGCACAACCTTTAAAGCCATTCTGGGATTGATTTCCATTGATGGCGGGGAAATTGAGGTATTGGGAAAGCCTGTACAGGAGCTGACACCGGAGGAAAAAGAATATGTGGGTGTCGTATTATCTGATTCCGGCTTCAGTGGATATCTGAATATCAAGGATATCCTTCCCGTAATGGACAATATGTACACGAAATTTGAAAAAGCGGAATTTCTGCGACAGTGCCAGAGATTTGCGTTGCCGATGGATAAACAGATTCGGGATTTTTCAACCGGAATGAAGGCCAAGCTAAAGGCATTGATTGCTCTTTCCCATCATGCGAAGGTGCTTATTCTTGATGAACCGACAGCCGGTCTGGATGTGGTCGCAAGGGATGAACTGCTGGATTTGCTTCGGGAGTACATGGAACAGCATGAGGATGCCTGTATGCTGGTTAGCTCCCATATCTCTTCCGATCTGGAGGGACTGTGTGATGATCTGTATATGATTCATGAGGGAAAGATTGTTATGCATGAGGATACAGATGTGTTGCTGAGTGATTACGCTTTGCTGAAGATGGATGAACGGCAGTATGCGGATTTGGATAAGCGCTATTTGCTGCGACCGGCGCAAGGAACCCTATGGCTATGCTGTACTGACCAGCCAAAAACAGTTTTATATGGAAAACTATCCGCAGCTTACTGTGGAAAAAAGGGTCCATTGATGATGTGATTATGATGATGATACGAGGTGAACAGATATGAAAGGTTTATTGATTAAGGACTTCAAGCTGATGAAAAATCAGAAGAATTTCTTCTTTATCATGATATTTATAGCGGCAGCCATGTTGTTTGCTGAATTTGAATCAACCTTCGTTGTCAGCTATTTCACAATGATCGCTTCTATGTTTGTGCTGAGTACGATCAGCTATGACGAATATGACAACGGCTATGCCTTTCTGTTTTCCATGCCTTTTTCCAGAACGTCCTATGTGAAGGAAAAATATGTATTCTCTATTTTAGTTGGAGGCGGTGCATGGCTGCTTTCGGTGGTACTGTCGGGAATTCTCATTACTATTCGCAATCCGCAGATAAGCGTC
>ENA-OQAB01000755-OQAB01000755.1-human-gut-metagenome-genome-assembly--contig:-NODE-755-length-16566-cov-3.754912_pt1 | contig 16566 bp, 17 predicted proteins | sample MGYA00242490_ERZ504517 | MGnify/ENA primary metagenome ERZ504517 (study PRJEB26092, sample SAMD00036298) | human gut metagenome | host: Homo sapiens | study: EMG produced TPA metagenomics assembly of...
AAGCGGGGCCTGCTGCACGACTTGGACTTCGAGCGCTACCCGGAGGAGCACTGCGTCAAGGTGCGTGAGATCATGGAGGCCCGCGGGCTGGACCCGGCCCTGCATCCACGCGGTAGTCAGCCACGGCTGGGGCATGACGGAGGGCGACGCCCAGCCGGAGCACGAAATGGAGCGGGTGCTCTTCGCCGTGGACGAACTCACCGGACTGATCGGCGCAGCCGCCCTCATGCGCCCCTCCAAGAGCGTGCAGGACATGGAGCTGTCCAGTCTGCGCAAGAAATTCAAGGACAAAAAGTTTGCCGCCGGCTGCTCCCGGGAGACCATCACCCAGGGAGCCCAACTCCTGGGTTGGGAGCTCAACGACCTGCTGGAGCGCACCCTCCAGGCCATGAAGGCCTGCGAGACGGACATCGAAGCCCAGTGCGCCGCCCTCTGAGATCCACAAAAAAAGACCGTGTCCCCCCGGCGGGGACACGGTCTTTTTGTCAGGCGTCGGTGGCCTCGGTGGCGATGCCCGCCCGCTCCTGGGCGATGTTCAGTGCGTGGTCGCCGATGCGCTCAAAGTCGGTAAGCAGCTCGGAGAAAATGATGCACGCCTCGTCTGAGCAGGAGCCCTGCTTCATCCGCTTCATCTGGTTGCGGCGATACTCCTCAGTCATGTCGTCCATCCGCTGCTCCAGCGCGGAAACCTTGGTGAGCCAGTCGGTGGGCTCGATGCTCTCCTGCTCCAGCAGGTCCAGCACCTCCAGGCATACGGCCTCCATGGTCCTCAGTTCCTCCTGAGCCTCCTCTGAGAATTGAATCTTCTTCTTGTCCAGCATCTGGGTGTACTCGCAGATATTCATGGCATGGTCGCCGATGCGCTCGATGTTGCCAGTGATCTTGAAGTAGGCGCTGATTGCGGTGGAGTCCTTCTCGTTGGTCTCGTGCACGATGATGTTGGAGATGTACTGGGAGATCTCCTTGTTGAGATAGTCGATATACTCCTCGGTGGCCTCCGCGCTCTCCACGCGCTTTACATCCCGCTCCAGCACTGCCTGGAAGCTGGTGGCGATGTTCTCCTTCGCCATGCCCATCATGCGGTTGAGCTCCTGGCGGATCTGGGTGACATACATCGCGGAAAAGCCGATGGGGTGCTCCTGCTTGGAGGCAGGCATAGGCACCAGAAAAGCCAGGTGCATCCCCTCCTCCTTGTCTTCCTTGCGGTCGGGCAGGATGCGCATGGCGATCTTCACCAGATATCCGCCGAAGGGCAGCAGCAGCAGGGTGGTCACAATATTAAAGAGGGTGTGCATGTTGGCAATCTGCGCCGCCGGGTTGTCGGGGGTCATGGACTGCATAAACCCGGTCAACGGCGTGGCCATGCAGATGACGGTGAACAGAACGGTGCCGAACACGTTGAACATCAGGTGGATGATGGTGGTGCGCTTGGCGTTGCGGCTGGTGCCGATGGAGGCCAAAACGGCGGTGATACAGGTGCCGATGTTCTGTCCGAAGAGGACGTATACCGCGCTGTCCAGGCCGATTACCCCACTAAGGGCCAGCGCCTGCAGGATACCCACCGAGGCCGAGGAGGACTGGATCAGAGCGGTGAAGGCCGCTCCCGCCAGAATGCCGACAACGGGGTTGGAGAAGGTGCTCACCAGATTGACAAAGGCGGGCCATTCCCGCAGGGGCTCCATGGCCGAGCCCATCATCTCCATACCGATAAAGAGCACGCCCAGGCCGGCCAGAATATTTCCGTAGTGGTGAATCTGGGGCTTCTTCAAAAGACCACCATGGCCACGCCCACAAAGGCGAACAGGGGAGCCACGGCGCCAGCGTCCAGGGCGATGAGCTGGCCGGTGATGGTGGTGCCGATATTGGCGCCCATGATGATCCACACCGCCTGTTTCAGCGTCATCATGCCAGAGTTGACGAAGCCCACCACCATGACAGTGGTGGCGGAGGAGGACTGGATGACCGCGGTAATGCCCGCGCCCACCAGGATGCCCAGGAAGCGGTTGGAGGTCAGCCGCTCCAGAATGCCCTTCATGCGGTTGCCCGCCGCGGCCTCCAGGCCGGCGCTCATCATCTGCATGCCGTAAAGGAACAGGGCCAGGCCGCCCAGCAGCCCCAGGAGAATGCTTATGTCTAGGTTCACGTTCATTCCCTCATTTTTACATTCTTTTTTCTAATCTCTTACCAAATGCCAGCAGTAGTATACCGAATGTAAAGTGGCGCGTCAACGGTATTTACAAGAACTTTACAAAAAGATTCGACCGCATCTTTACTCTTTTTAATCTTCCAATTTCCGGCCAGCCGTTGCCTTTCAGCCGATTTTAGGCTATACTACCCTTATCCCGTTCGTTTGGCCTCCGGGCCCGCGGAATCAAAAGGAGAATGTTTTTATGGAACAGCAACCGGCCAAGAAGCGCCGAGGCCCTGCAAGCAAGCTGGGGAAGATCCTGATCAATCTGATCGTCACCGCTGTGGTGGGCTTCCTCTACTTCTATGTGGCCCTGCCCCCCATCAACCTGCAGTCCAGCGATTTTTACACCTTCATCGGCATCCTGTGTGTGGTGTATGTCGTCAGCGCCCTGATCACCTCCGGCATGAATGTGGTCAGCAGCGGTGGAGGCCCCAAGGAGTACCTCCGCTTCATCAAGACCCAGTGCCTGCCTGTGGGCATCCTGTTTCTGGCCCTGATCGCGGTGGCCATCGTGGGCTCCATCCTCTCGATGCCCCTTTTCCGCGCCGCGGCCTACCGGGATCTGCTCACCGTGGAGGATGGCAATTTCGCCGAGGACATCGCCGAGATTTCCTTTAGTGAGATCCCCACCCTGGACAAGGACTCCGCCAACTTCCTGGGCGACCGCCAGATGGGCACCCTCAGCGACATGGTCAGCCAGTTTGAATACTCCAACGACTCCACCCAGATCAACTACCAGGGCCGCCCCGTCCGGGTCGCCCCATCCGCCTATGCCGACCCTCATCAAGTGGTTCACCAACCGCTCCCAGGGCCTGCCCGCCTATGTCATCGTGGACATGGTCACCCAGGAGGCCACTGTGGTGCGCCTGGAGGAAGGGATGAAATACTCCTTCTCTGAGCCCTCAACCGCAACATCGTGCGCCACCTGCGCTTCCAATACCCCACTACATGTTCGGCACGCCCCAGTTCGAGATCGACGAGGACGGCCGCCCCTGGTGGATCGCCCCCCGGGTGGTCAAGACCATCGGCCTCTTCGGCGGCACCGACATCAAGGGGGCCGTCCTGGTGGACGCCATCACCGGCGAGAGCACCTACTACGAGGAGGTGCCCACATGGTGGACAACGTCTACACCCCGAACTCATCATGGAGCAGTATGACTACCACGGCACCTGGTCAACGGCTTCATCAACTCCATCCTTTGGCCAGCGGGACGTGACCGTCACCACCCAGGGCTCCAACTATATCGCTCTCAACGACGACGTTTATATGTATACCGGCGTCACCTCCGCCAACGCCGACCAGTCCAACCTGGGTTTCCTGCTGTCCAACCAGCGCACCAAGGAGACCAAGTTCTATACGGCGCCCGGCGCTACAGAGAAGGCCGCTCAGGCCTCTGCTATGGGCGTGGTGCAGGATCTTGGGTATATAGCCACCTTCCCCCTGCTGCTCAATATCGCTGGCGAGCCCACTTACTTCATCCCCCTGAAGGACAATACCAACCTGGTCAAGAGCTACGCCATGGTCAATGTGGCCCAATACCAAATCGTGGCCACCGGCTCCACCGTCTCCGAGTGTGAGCAGAAGTATGTCCAGCTGCTGGGCAGCAAGGGCATCACCACGCCGGAGGAACGGCCGCAGACCGAGGCCAGCGGCGTCATCGCCGAGCTCCGCTCCGCCGTGCTGGACGGCAACACCTACTACTTCATCCGCCTGGAGGGCGAGGAGGTGTTCTACTCCGTCTCCGCCTCCCAGAATGAGGTGGCCGTGATCCTCAATGTGGGCGACTCCGTCACTATTGAGCACGAGGTCCCGCAGGAGGGCAGCGAGTCGCTCATCCTGGACGGCTACACCATCACCAGCCACACCAGAGGCAGTTCTGCCGTTCCGGCGGAGCCCTCCGCCTCCCCCGAGCCGCAGACCGGCGCAGCCGCATGACACAGCGGGCGGACAGCAGTGCTGTCCGCCCGTTTTTTGCGAGGTGATTCCCCGTGATTCTCTCCGTCTCCCGCCGTACCGACATCCCCCGCTGGTACTCCGAGTGGTTCCTCCGCCGCCTGCGCGCCGGCGAGGTGCTGGTGCGCAATCCCTACCGCCCCGGCCAGCTCCGCCGGGTTCCCCTCTCCCCCGCAGTCGTGGACGCTATCGTGTTCTGGACGAAAGACCCCGCCCCGCTGCTCCCCCGGCTGGACGAGCTGGACGGGATGGGCTACCGCTATCTGTTTCAGTTCACCCTCACCCCCTACGGGCCGGAGATCGAACCGGGCCTGCGGGACAAGCGGGCCATTGTGGAGACCTTTCAGGCCCTGGGCCGCCGCCTGGGGCGGGGGCGGGTGCTGTGGCGGTACGATCCCATTCTGTTCACCGACGCCATCGGCCTCGCCTGGCACGAGGCCCGGTTCCGCAAGCTCTGTAAAGCGCTTTCCCCGTTCACTGATCAGGTGACGGTGAGCTTTCTTGACCCCTACCCCGGCCGCCCCATGGGCGGCCTGCGGCCCCCCAAATGCCCTGGAAAATGCAGGGGCTGGCGGCCATGCTGGGGCAAACTGCAAAGGAATATCACTTATGCTGCCAGCAGAAAAAATTACTATGGCTGTAACCAGATATCCCATAGAAGGATGGATTCGAAATGCAAAAACGATGCCCAGGATACACATGATCGGAACGGGAAGAACCATCTGGATACACATGACAAAGGCAGTCTGGATAGAGTTAATGTCATTTAAAGTTCTGGTTACCATAGAAGCTGTTCCGAACCGTTCAAAATCCGCTGCGGAAAAACTCAGGCTTTTTTCGTAGACAGCCACACGCATGTCCCGGCCAAGTCTGGCAGACAGGCGCGCACAGAGAAAGCTTCCCCACAAAGCGCCGAAACCGGCCATCAGGGAGATAGCCAGCATGATAAGACCCTCGTGAAGGATCAGCATAAGCCCTGCGCCTGCTGCGGCAAGATTTAACATTTTGGCGGTTACCGTAGGTACCAGAAGGGCTCCGGCCACATCTAAAAGCACAGTAAAGAATATCAGGACACAGGTCATTCGGTAAGGTTTCAGAAATCGTATAAAATATCGCATGATGTCAAATTCTCCTTTATTCCCCGGAGGGGTGTTCCTTTTTCGGAAGGATCAAAGCCAGCTCCTCCTCAAACAAGTCTAACTGGCGGACAGACAGCTTCAGGCACAGCTCTACCTCTTCTGCGGTCATCTGTGCCAGAGAATGCTGCTCTGCCTCAATCAGGGGGATTACAATCTGCCGGCAGAGCTGAGTCCCTTTTTCTGTCAGGTATACTGCCTTGGTATTGCCGGCTCCGGCTAACTGCTCCAGACTTACATATCCATTTTTTTACCAGACCACTGATGGCAGAGTTCACTGTCTGGCGCGGCAGGCTGCAAAGTTCAGCTAGCTCGTGCTGAGTAAATGGTGTGGTATGTTCATCTGCTTCTGTTTCACAGAGGCAGTAAAGAATGGAAAATGCAGTATCAGAAAGATGACAGGCCGCTGCATAGGTGTGGTAGAGATTGCACTGACGGCGGTATAACTGGTTAAATTTAAGATTTAATTCTTTTGCGGTATGGCTGTTGCACATGGCTGAGGCTCCTTTATAAATTAATAATCCGATTTCGGTTTTTGTATAGGAGAGTATAAATCCGAAAGCGGATTTTGTCAAGAGGGAACTAGCCAGGGATGTATTGCTCCTTTAGATACTATTGACAGATAATAGGACAGCTGTTACATTATGAAAAAATGAGATAAAAAGGAGCACAAAAATGAAAGTAATCATGTACGGAACCCATCTCTGCAAAGATACATTATATGCAATTTACAAGCTGGAGGATAAGGGAGCAGACCTGGAATTTAGAAATATCTCAGCCAGCCTGACGGAAATGAAGGCATTTTTAAAGATCAGGGATGAGGAGGCTCTGTTTGACGGGCCAAAGAAAGAGGGAAAAATCGGAGTGCCCTATTTTGAACTTGAAAATGGAATGAAGACGCTGGACCTGCAGGAGGTATTAGAACAGATATAACAGGGAAAGTGAAAATTCTTGCATATCCCTTCCAAACGTTGTATACTAAAACCAGTCACGGCTGCGCAGGGCAGCCAGGTTCACACCAAAACCAGGAGGGATTGCAATGATTGAAGCAACGAGCTGCGGCGGTGTGGTTATATTTCGAGGAAAGATCCTGGTGCTGTACAAGAATTACAAAAACAAGTACGAGGGCTGGGTTCTTCCCAAAGGAACCGTAGAAGCTGGAGAGGAATATAAGGAAACGGCGCTGCGAGAGGTCAAGGAAGAAACCGGAGTCAGCGCCTCCATCATCAAATATATCGGCAAAAGCCAGTATACCTTCAATACCCCACAGGATGTGGTGGAAAAGGATGTACACTGGTATCTGATGATGGCCGACAGCTATTACAGCAAACCACAGCGGGAAGAGTACTTTCTGGATTCCGGATATTACAAATTTTACGAAGCCTACCATCTGCTGAAATTCTCCAATGAAAAGCAGATCCTGGAAAAGGCCTATAATGAATATCTGGATCTGAAGAAGAGTAATCTTTGGGGAAGCAAGAAGTATTTTTAGAGAATAAGGACCTGTTGGGAAATGCATAGGTAAAGGCATTTGTCGGCAGGTTTTTATTTATAGGGAGATAGAAAGGGGGATCGAAAGTATGGCCTGGCCTAAAATTTCAGTAGGAAGCTCTGACTTTGCAGAATACCGCAAAGGGGATTACTATTATGTTGATAAGACAGGATTGATCGAGGAATTATTAAAAACACCGGGAATCAAGGTTACATTGATTACCCGGCCCCGGCGGTTTGGAAAAACTATGAATATGAGTATGCTGGCAGAATTTTTTGATATCAGAAAGGACAGCCGCCCCATATTCAGTGGGCTGAAAATAGCAGATAATAAGGAACTTTGCGAGGCGTGGATGAACCAATGGCCGGTCATCCATGTGACGTTCAGATCTGTATTCGGAAGCTGTTTTAAGGATGCCTATTCCATGATAGAGGCTGTGATCGCAGAGCTTTATAAGCAGCATATCTACTTACTGGAAAACCCTGAAATGATGGTATATGATCGGGAAATATTTGATCGTATTGCAGGAAAAAAGGCTTCCGGGGAAGAAATTAAAAACAGTCTTCTGTTCCTTACAAGACTGTTGGGACAATATTATGGAAAAACGGTGATTCTGCTGATAGATGAGTATGATGTGCCTCTTGCTAAGGCCAGTGATAAGGGATATTATGAGGAAATGCTGTATGTGATCCGCGGTATTCTTCAGGCTCTGAAGGATAATTCCTTCCTGCATCTGGCGGTTGTGACAGGCTGTCTTCGGATTGCCAAGGAAAGCATTTTTACGGGAACAAATAACTTTATTACAGATACAATATCGGATAATCGTCTGGATGAATTTTTTGGCTTTACGCAGGAAGAAGTAGACAGGATTCTTGCAGATACTCAAAATACTTCTCATAGTCAGGAAATCAAAAACTGGTATGATGGATATCGTTTTGGAAGCATAGATGTGTACTCGCCCTGGGATGTGATGAACCATATAAATGCATTATGCCTGGATCCTCAGGCTATGCCCAGGAGCTATTGGCGCAATACAAGCGACAATGCTATTATCCGTTCTTTTATTGATCAGGCAGAAAATGATACTATAAAACAATTTGAGATCTTGCTTTCAGGAGACAAAATTTCTCAGAAAATAGAGGAAGATCTTACTTATGATTATCTTCATGCATCTGCAGAAAATCTTTGGAGTATTCTGTATTTAACGGGATATCTTACAGGAACTGAAAAAGAGGAGGGACGCCAGGAATGGAATTTGTGGATTCCCAATCTGGAGATTCGTGAAATTTTTGAAGATACAGTGGTAAAATGGTTTCATGACAGTGCCCGCTTGTGGGAAAAAAAGGCTCTTTTTCGTGCAGTATGGGAGCGTGATGAAGAGAAGCTGACAGAGGAGATGACAAAGCTTCTTAGAAAAACAATCAGCTACCATGACTACAAAGAAGATTTTTACCATGCCTTTCTGGCGGGAATTTTTGCAGGCGCAGGATATATTGTAAAATCAAACAGGGAGCATGGAGATGGGCGCAGTGATGTGGAAGTTCAGGATTATGATGGAGATCGGATTGCAATATTTGAGGTGAAATATTCCCGCCGCCTGGAGGATCTGCCCTATGACTGTGAAAGAGCCATAAAGCAGATTGATGTCAGACGGTATGGGGAAGAATTTGCTGAGGATTACAGTACCGTGATCTGTTATGGGATCGCATTTTATCGGAAGCGGTGTATGGTGAAGGTAAAGCCTACCTCTCCCTGATCACCCCACACCCAATCACAACCCCAGGATTCCCGGCAGGCTGGCTGGTAAAGTCATCCAGTCCGCTGTGGAGGACCACAGACCGTCCCATGATTTCCTTTACCGTAAAACGTTTGTCATAGAAAGCAAGCCATCCATACCCGCTGTTTCCCATAACCGGCAGAAGATCACCGGCATGCCAGGGGTGTGATGTGCCTGTGGGATTATAGTGGCCGCCTGTTCGTGTGAATCCCGCGGAGCAGTCTCCATTTTCATGGATATGCAGGGCGTAGAAGTCGGTGGAGCCGGAAATTCCCTTATTTGGGAGCTGGAAAAATTCCCCTTCGATCAAAACACCGCCGTAAGGCGTATCATAAAAACGCACCATACCGCTTAAGCCGGGAGCATAGGGCGTGTTTCCGCGGACCCAGGCCAGAGCCGCAGGTGTCTGAAACTGCAGGATCTGGGCGAAGCGGTCGCCGGGGGTGGAGGATTCAGATTGATTCATAAAAATCTCCTGAAAGTGCCATTTACAATAGCATATGATCGGAAGCATCCATATGTGCCGGGGAAAGGCCGGAAAAATATTCGATCACCGTCTGCATGGCCGGAGATACCCATTTGTCTTTGTGGTAGAGAAGCTGCCTCCAAAGCTCCGGCTTAAATTCCGGCACAGAAAGCCGTACCAGCCGCCCGCTTTTTAGGGCGGCTTCTGTTACATAATCAGGCAAAAATGACACTCCGGCGCCCTGAGTCACAAGGGTACATAAAAGATCTGCACTGCCAAATTCCAGAACCGGGCGTACCTCCAGGGAGAACCGGGCCAGATGCTCGTCCATCAGACGGCGGTAGCTCATCCCCTTTTCTGTCAGGAGAAATGGAAAGGTGATCAGCTCCCGGACCGGTACAGTCAGAGAGGAAAAGGGAAGAAAGCCGGGAGCTGCCACGAAATGGGCCTGGATCCGTTCTTCCGCACCGATGATATAGTCGCTGTTGTAAACATGATGATCCAGCGTATAGACCAGGTCTGTTTCATTTTGATTCAGCATCCGGAACAGCTCCTCCGTGCTTGCAGTTGCCATTTTCAGAGTAATTCCCGGATAGGCAGCACGGAAATTTTCATAGTGCTCCCGCAGGATCCAGCAGGCAAGGGAATCAGCCAGAGCCATGCGCACATGGCCGCTTACAGAGGGCTGCGGCCTTAATTCTTTTTCCATGTCCACTGTCAGCTGTTCCAGACGATGGGCATAATTGAGCACCTTCCGGCCGGCCTCTGTCAGTGCGACCGTATGATTGATCCGCTCCAAAAGCCGCACATTCAGCATTTCTTCCAGCTGGCGGATCTGGAATGACACGGTAGACTGGGAGTAGCCCAGCTTTTTGGCAGCTTTTGTAAAGCTGCACAGTTCCGCTACCTGAATAAAGGTTTCCATATTTTTCGTATCTATGTTCATTTCTTTCGCTCCTGTACTTTATCCTGCTAATAATCGAAAATATAGATAGTTAAGATTTAAACTATCAATTTTACAAATGATAATAACTATTATATACTGGAACACAGAAAAAATCTATGTTCTATATAGAAGGAGTGTCTAAAACTATGGTTACGTTAATTCAAACGGTGTATCAGTTTCTGTGGGGAGATCTGATCACCCTGCCTCTGCCTGGGGGCGCAGGCATAAGCTTTTCTCTTTTGGTGCTTTTGCTGATCCCTACAGGTATTTATTTTACTCTGCGGACCCGTTTCCTTTCCCTGCGTTTATTTAAGGATATGCTGAGGGTTACTCTGGAGCGGAAGGATGGAGAAACAACCGCGCTTTCTGCCTGTCAGACGCTGGTAGTTTCCACTGCCACCCGTGTAGGAATGGGAAATCTGGTAGGCGTTGTGGCTGCGATTTCCGCAGGCGGAGCCGGAGCCGTATTCTGGATGTGGGTCACAGCTCTTCTGGGTTCCACTACCGCCTTTATTGAGGCTACGCTGGCTCAGCTTTATAAGGAAGAGGATCCTCTTTACGGCGGTTACCGGGGAGGTCCTGCCTACTATATGCATAAATTTTTCCAGAAAAATAAGAAGCAGACCCGCTGGTTCCCTCTTTCTGTGCTCTTTGCAATATCAGGCCTGATCTGCTGGTGCGGCATCAGCCAGGTAATCAGCAATTCAGTGGCCTCCTCCTTTGAAAATGCATTTAACATTCCGCCTCTTTACAGCACCATTGTACTGGTGATCCTGGGCGCTGTGATCGTTCTTCGTAAAAATGCCACGGTAAAAGCCCTGGATGCCATTGTGCCTGTAATGGCCGGTCTGTATCTGCTGATCACAGTGGGAGTGATTCTGTTAAATATCGGCCAGATTCCGGCTGTGCTTGAGCGTATCTTTTCAGAGGCCTTTGGACTGCGTCAGGCAGTAGCCGGCGGAATCGGCGCAGTGATCATGAATGGTGTAAAGCGCGGACTCTTTTCCAATGAGGCCGGTTCCGGCTCCGCTCCCTGCGCCGCAGCTACCGCAAAGACCGATCATCCTGCCAAGGTGGGACTGGTTCAGGCTTTGGGCGTATTTATTGATACCATTGTAATCTGCAGCTGTACCGCATTCTTAATGCTCTTGGCTCCGGATGAGATTACCGGCTCTCTGGCAGGAATGGATCTTTTACAGGCTGCCATGGGATATCATCTTGGCAAGTTCGGTGTGATCTTTATTGCAGTGATCCTGTGGCTGTTCAGTTTTTCCACCTTCCTTGGAATCCTGTACTATGCCCGCAGCAATGTTTCCTATCTGTTCGGAGACAGCTGGGCCGCCCAGACCGCCTATAAGGTTCTGGCGCTGGTGATGCTCTTTATCGGCGGACTGGCCGCCTACACCATCGTATGGGATTTGGGTGATGTAGGCGTTGGCCTGATGACGATTTTCAATCTGATCGCTCTGTATCCTATGGCAGGAGAAGCGCTGGCTTCTCTGAAGGATTATGAGGAAAAGAGGGCAAAGGGAGTGCTTTGAAATAGCATCGAGGTCTGGAGTCTGGTGTCCAGAGCTCCGGTTTCCGGCCATAAGAAAAACTAAGGGGCTGAAATTTTCTAATGGCCTTCAAAGTCGCTCTGGACACCAGACTCCAGAAGCCAGGCATATCGAAAAATACATAATAAAATCTCTCAGGATGATGATTCTGGGAGATTTTTGTTATGTATTTTTTAGGCAAATGTGATAGAATGGATACATTACGGCAGATTGGAGATATGTGCATGAATTTGATAGCAGCAGCAGATGAAAACTGGGCCATTGGAAAGGATGGGGGGCTTTTGGCTCATCTTCCGGGGGATATGAAATTTTTCAGAGAAACCACGAAGGAAAAGGTGGTAGTCATGGGGCGTAAGACCCTGGAGAGCTTTCCGGGCAAAAAGCCCTTAAAAAACAGGGTTAATATTGTGCTCACCCGAAATACGGACTATGCTCCTGAGGGCGTAACTCTGTGCGGCAGTGTGGAGGAAGCGCTGGAGCTTTTAAAGCAGTATGACAGCGAGGATGTTTTTATCATTGGAGGAGGAACGGTCTACAGAGCATTTCTTCCTTATTGTAAAAAAGCTTATATTACCCACATTTTCCATACCTTTCCTGCGGATACGGTATTTCCGGATTTGGATCGGGAGCCGGGATGGAAGCAGACAAAAGTGCTGGGAACGGGAGAGGACAATGGGATCCGCTACGAATTCCGCCTGTATGAGCAGCAGCCGGTATCGGACGGGAAAGGGGGGATTTAGCAGATGAATCTTATTGTATCAGCGGATAAACACTGGTCGATCGGGAAAAATGGCCGCCCACTGGTAAATATTCCGGCGGAGCGCCAGCTTTTATTAAAGGAAACCGCCGGGAAGGTGGTTGTGATGGGAAGGAAAACTCTGGAAACACTGCCCGGAGGCCAGCCTCTGGGAGGGCGTACCAATGTGGTTCTTTCCGCAGATCCGTCCTTCAAGGCCAGAGGCGCTGTGGTCTTCCGCAGTATGGAAGAGACCCTTGCATACTTAGAGGAGTTTGATCCAAAGGATATTTATATCCTGGGCGGAGAAAGCATTTACCGGCAGTTCCTGCCTTACTGCGATACCATTCATCTCACTGCCATTGATTATGTTTATGACGCAGATCTGCGTTTCCCTGTGGATCTGGATCAGGCTCCGGACTGGAAACTGGCAGAGGAGGGGGAAGAACAGACTTATTTTGACCTCTGCTATACTTTTTGCCGCTATGTGAGAACCGGGATGTGACAAAATCCTTAAAAACAGTTGTAACATTCATTGGAAAATGATAATATGAAGTCTATGCAGCAATACATTTTCACAACAGATTCAATGATGCAGACATCAGAAAAGGGGGATGACTTATGAAGAATGATGGAACCGTATTTACACTTGAAAATGAGGAACTGCTGATCACCGTGGATCGTCACGGGGCAGAGCTTACAAGGATTTATGACAAAAAGGCCGGCAGAGAGCTTCTCTGGGGAGCAGATCCGGCAGTCTGGAATCGCCATGCGCCTGTACTTTTCCCGTTTGTAGGAAAGAGCTTTGATGGAAAATATACCCATGAGGGGAAAGCGTATGGTATTACGCCCCACGGCTTTGCCAGAGATATGGAATTTGAACCTCTGCTCTGCGATATGGATGAATGCTGGTTCCGGTTAAAGGATACGCCGGATACCTATGGGGTTTACCCCTTCCATTTTGAGCTGGAGATAGGGCATCGGCTTACGGGGCGGACCATTGAAGTGATGTGGAGAGTAAAAAATCCCGATTCCGGGGAGCTTCTTTTTATGATCGGCGGCCATCCGGCCTTTCAGGTACCTGAGGGAAAGACCATTTACGATTATACGCTGGTATTTAATAAAGAAGGAAAAGAAGCGGGAAATCATCAGGAGGAGCTTCACTATCTGGCGCCCAATGACCAGGGATATCAGGTGGAGGAAAAGACCGGCAGCTTAAAGCTTAAGGACGGTCAGGTTCCGGTAACAAAGGGATTCTTTGACCAGATCCTTACCTATATGTTTGACGGGGCGCAGATTTCAAGCGTGGGCCTTCTGGTTGACGAAACGCCCTATGTGACCATAGACTGCGGCGATTTTCCATACCTGGGCGTATGGACCATCGAGGCAACCCATCCATTTGTATGCCTGGAGCCATGGTACGGCCTGTGCGCTCCCGACGGATACAAGGGAGAATTAAAAGACCGGCCGGGCATCCAGAAGCTGGAAGCCTGGGGAACCTGGGAGAAAAGCTACAGCATCCGGATCGAATAGAACCGAGGAGCTGAGTCTTATAAATACACATGCCATTAGAAGCGCATCTGCGGTTTTGGGGTATGAGTGAAAAAGAGGAGGAAAATCATGTACAAGATCGTTAAGGCAGAATGTCTGGCGGACAAGATCTATCTCATGGACGTAGAGGCGCCCAGAGTAGCCAGAGCCTGCCAGCCGGGAGAATTTGTTATCGTAAAGATTGACGAGGTGGGAGAGCGTATTCCTCTGACCATCTGCGACTTTGACAGAGAAAAGGGACTGGTGACCATCGTATTCCAGACCGTAGGCGCATCTACCCAGCGCATGGCGGAATTAAAAGCCGGAGATTATTTCCAGGATTTCGTAGGCCCCTTAGGACAGCCATCTGAGTTTGTAAAGGAAGACATCGAAGAAGTAAAGAAGAGAAAGTATCTCTTTGTGGCAGGAGGCGTAGGCTCTGCTCCCGTATACCCTCAGGTAAAATGGATGCATGAGCACGGCATTGAGGCGGATGTGATCGAGGGCTCCAAGACAAAGGATCTGCTGATCCTGGAGGATGAATTAAAGGCAGTAGCCGGAAATCTCTATGTGACCACAGACGACGGCTCCTATGAGCGCAAGGGCATGGTAACAGACGTGATCAAGGATCTGGTGGAGAATCAGGGCAAGAAGTATGACGTCTGCGTAGCCATCGGCCCCATGATCATGATGAAATTCGTATGCAAGCTTACAAAGGAGCTGGGAATTCCGACCATTGTAAGTTTAAATCCAATCATGGTAGACGGAACCGGCATGTGCGGCGCCTGCCGTGTAACCGTTGGCGGAGAGGTGAAATTTGCCTGTGTAGACGGACCGGAGTTTGACGGCCATCTGGTAGATTTCGACCAGGCCATGAAGCGCCAGCAGATGTACAAGACAGAGGAAGGCAGAGCCATCCTTAAGGCTCAGGAAGGAGCCACCCATCACGGCGGCTGCGGAAACTGCGGAGGTGACGAATAATGGACGTTTTAAAGAGAGTACCCATCAGAGAACAGGAGCCAAAAGTAAGAGCAGCTAACTTTGAAGAGGTCTGCCTTGGCTATACACAGGAAGAAGCACAGGAGGAGGCGTCCCGCTGCTTAAACTGCAAGAACGCACAGTGCGTAAAGGGCTGTCCCGTATCCATCAATATCCCCAAATTTATTTCAGAGGTAAAAGAGGGCAAATTTGCGGATGCAGCCGCTACCATTGCTGAGTCCAGCGCCCTTCCCGCTGTCTGCGGCCGTGTATGTCCTCAGGAGAGCCAGTGCGAGGGAAAATGTATCCGCGGCATCAAGGGCGAGCCGGTTTCCATCGGAAAGCTGGAGCGTTTTGTAGCGGACTGGTCCAGAGAAAACGGCGTCGTTCCCGCAAAGCCTGAAAAGACCAACGGTATCAAGGTAGCTGTCATCGGTTCCGGCCCTTCCGGTCTGACATGTGCGGGCGATCTGGCAAAGATGGGTTATGAGGTAACGATTTTTGAGGCACTTCATGAGCCGGGCGGCGTATTAACCTACGGTATCCCGGAATTCCGTCTGCCAAAGACCAGAGTCGTTCGTCCTGAGATTGAAAATGTAAAGAAGCTGGGCGTTAAGATCGAGACAGACGTGATCATCGGAAAGTCCGTAACCATTGACGAGCTGATGGACGAAGAGGGCTTTAAGGCCGTATTTATCGGCTCCGGCGCAGGACTTCCCAAGTTCATGGGAATCCCCGGTGAAAATGCCAACGGCGTATTCTCCGCAAATGAATACCTGACCAGAAGCAACCTGATGAAGGCATTCAGAGACGATTATGACACACCGATCTTCCTGGGCAAAAAGGTAGCCGTAGTAGGCGGCGGAAACGTAGCCATGGACGCTGCCAGAACCGCACTTCGTCTGGGCGCAGAGGTACATGTTGTATACAGAAGAAGCGAGGCAGAGCTTCCGGCCCGTGTGGAGGAGGTTCACCACGCAAAGGAAGAGGGCGTACAGTTTGACCTTCTTACCAATCCGGTAGAGATCCTGACCGACGAAAATGACTGGGTAACCGGCATGGTAGTCCGTAAGATGGAGCTTGGCGAGCCGGATGCATCCGGACGCCGCAGACCGGTAGAGGTAGAAGGCTCCGACTACACCATCGAGGTAGATACGGTGATCATGTCTCTGGGAACTTCACCAAACCCGCTGATTTCTTCTACAACCGAAGGACTGCAGACCAATAAGTGGAAATGCATCATTGCAGATGAAAGCAATGGAAAGACCACCAAGGAAGGCGTATACGCCGGCGGCGATGCCGTAACAGGCGCAGCTACCGTGATCCTGGCTATGGAGGCAGGTAAGGCAGGCGCGAAGGGTATTGATGAATATCTGAAGGGAAAAGAGGCCTGAAGAATATAAATAAAGCATTAAAGGATGTCAGATCAGGGAAGCATATTGACTGGCATCCTTTTTGTATTCTCAATAAAAACTCATTATAAAACACAAGACTATGGTGGGAAAATGTGATAAAATGATAACGCTTCCTGTTGCAGTAGAACAAGAAACAGTTTGGTTAAATAGAAATCAAATGGCTGAATTATTTGGTAGAGATATAAAAACGATTGGTAAGCATATAAATAACGCTTTGAATGAAGAATTGTAAAGTACCCCTGCAACTGTCGCAAAATTTGTGACAGTTCAAAAATTAGTAATTTAACTATCTTTTTACTGGAAAAACACCTCTTCTGTGTTAGTAATAAAATATGTTCTTGCTACCGGCAATGACCGGGGGGGGGGTATATAAATGTACCGTAAAA
>ENA-OQAB01000756-OQAB01000756.1-human-gut-metagenome-genome-assembly--contig:-NODE-756-length-16559-cov-3.877252_pt1 | contig 16559 bp, 19 predicted proteins | sample MGYA00242490_ERZ504517 | MGnify/ENA primary metagenome ERZ504517 (study PRJEB26092, sample SAMD00036298) | human gut metagenome | host: Homo sapiens | study: EMG produced TPA metagenomics assembly of...
TACATTCAAAAACTCTTCTAGATCCATCATAATATGATATAGTTTTGCCTCGTTTCAAATTCTTCAAAATTTCTCGGAAGAGTATGCTCTTTCATTTGCTCCAGCACTCTTTCCAGTTGTTTCATCTGTAATTTCGGATCGTTCATCTCAGTGACATGCTTTTTTACTTCTTTGATATAATCAGATATAATGTCTGCTTGTCTGGGAAGATTTCGAAATTTTCTGCATCTCCGCATGCAGACTCTGCAGCACCCCACATTGTTTTAAGCGCATCTCAAAATAGTAAATATAATAGCTCGGATGTGAATGAAATGTATTATTCTGATACTCAACCGCCTGTTCTACAAATTCTTCCAAATCTTTTTCCAATGCACTGATGTCTCTCCACACATGTTCTCCAATTACCTGTTGTTTTAAATATCCTGCCAATTCTTCTAATATTTCCTGCATCTGGCGTTCTACATGACGCATACTTTGTATGATATCTTGTTCATGACTTCCATTGATGTGAAAGAGATTCAGAATAATCGCAATGGTAATTCCTATTCCGACAAGCAAAAACTCATCAAATATAAATGCAACCGAAAAGTCTTGTGTAGCCAAAAAATGTGTTCCGATTACTGCGTTGACAGAAATCGTATTTCTGCACCCTAATTTATCACAGATCAGTATCAGGAAAAACAGAAAAATCCCAAATTCAATCCATTTGCCAGACATCAAGTGAAAAATTCCCCAGCAAAGTGCAACTGACATCAAAAAAGTAAGGACTCTGAGGAGGGACAGCTTTAATGTCCCCCATTTTGTCGATACGAGCGAAAGCATGGCAATAATCCCTGCCGAAGGCGCAAACTGCAATCCTATCTTTTCCGCAATATAAATTGCTGCACTTCCTCCGATCGCAGTTTTTAATGCCAGAAGCAACAACTTTTGCCTTTTTAATTTTACATGCTCACTCATATGTTTCTCCTAAGTCCTTTCTCCTATTTTTCTTTCACTACTCCTCTATGATAATTCCAGTTTTCCTGTATACAACTGATAATAGGTTCCTTTCATCTGAATCAGATCTTCATGATCTCCACGCTCAATGATCTTTCCATGTTCCAATACGATAATCGCATCACTATTGCGGATAGTCGATAATCTATGTGCAATTACAAACACGGTACGACCTTTCATAAGATTATCCATACCTTTTTGCACGATACTCTCTGTTCGGGTATCGATACTTGATGTCGCTTCATCCAAAATCAGTACCGGTGGATTCGCAACTGCTGCTCGCGCAATCGAAAGAAGCTGTCGTTGTCCTTGGGAAAGTTCCTCTCCATCACCACTTAATACTGTATCGTATCCATTTGGGAGCATTCTGATAAACTGATCCGCATGAGACAGTCTTGCTGCTTCATACACCTCTTCATCTGTCGCATCCAGCTTTCCATAGCGAATATTTTCCATAATCGTTCCTGTGAACAAATGTGTATCCTGCAGTACAATGCCAAGCGAACGTCTCAGATCATCTTTTTTAATCCTTTGTAATATTAATTCCATCATAACGAATCTTTCCGCCCTGAATATCATAGAAACGATTAATTAAATTCGTAATTGTCGTCTTTCCGGCTCCTGTGGAACCAACAAACGCAAGTTTCTGTCCTGGCTTTGCAAACAAACTGATGTCCTGAAGAATAACTTTGTCACTGTTATATCCAAATGTGACATCCTCAAAGCGGACATCTCCTTTTAGCTCTGTGTAAGTAACTGTTCCATCTGCTTCGTGCGGATGTTTCCATGCCCACATACCAGTTCTCTCTTTGCACTCTACAATATTTCCCTGTGCATCTTTCTTTGCATTGACAAGCTCTACATATCCTTCATCCATTTCCGGTTCTTCATCAATCAAGTTGAAAATACGTTCCGCACCTGCCAGCGCCATTACAATCGAGTTGAACTGCTGCGCTACCTGCATAAACGGCTGTGTGAAACTCTTTGTAAACTGCAGGTAAGATGCCATCACTCCAAGCGTAATTCCTCCAACTCCCCGAACAGATAAAAATCCACCGAGTACGGCTGTCAATACAAACTGAAGATTTCCGATATTTCCAATAACCGGTCCCATCATGTTTGCAAACGTATTTGCATTTGCCGCGCTTTCGAACAGCTGCTCATTTAGCTTGTCAAATTCTTCTTTTGATTTATTTTCATGATTAAACACTTTTACAACACGCTGTCCATTCATACGTTCTTCTACGTATCCTGTCACATCAGCAAGTGCAATCTGCTGGCGAACAAAGAATTTTCCACTGTTTCCACCGATTTTCTTTGTCACTAACAGCAACACACCAATCATCACAACCGCAAGTACAGTTAGTAACGGACTTAAAATAAGCATAGAAATAAATGTTACTATGATTGTAAAAAATGACATCAATGCCTGCGGAATTGACTGATTGATCATCTGTCTCAATGTATCTGTATCATTTGTGTAAAGACTCATAATAGAACCATTTGTATTCTGGTCAAAGTAGCGAATCGGAAGCGTCTGCATATGCTCAAACATGTCATCTCTGACTTGCTTTAACACACCCTGACCAATCGTTACCATCATTCTTGTATACACAAAAGTAGAAACAACTCCCACTAGAAAAATACATCCCAGCACCGCCATAGCCTGATATAATTCCGCAAAGTTTGGCTGCTTTTGTCCGATCAACGGAATGATAAAATCATCCAATAAAAATTTCAAGGACAACGATACTGATATAGATGCCACAGAACTTAATAAAATACAGACAAACACAATAACAAACTGCACTTTATACATTCCTGTTACATATTTTAGGAGACGTTTTGCTGTCTTTGCCGTGTTTTTAGACACTCCGGATTTTTGATTCTTACTCATCGTCTCCACCTCCTTTTACTTGTGACTCGTATACTTCTCTGTAAATTTCATTTGTTTCAAGCAATTCTTTTGAAGTTCCGATTCCGCTAATGCGGCCTTCATCTAATACAATAATCTGATCTGCATCTTCTATAGAAGAAACCCTCTGTGCAATGATAATTTTCGTTGTATTCGGAATTTCTTCCCTAAATGCTTTTCGAATCAATGCATCGGTCTTTGTATCAACCGCACTTGTCGAATCATCCAAAATTAAAATCTTTGGTTTTTTCAGCAATGCCCTTGCAATACAGAGACGCTGTTTTTGTCCACCGGACACATTGTTACCGCCTTGTACGATCATCGTATTATATTTATTCGGGAACTCCTGTACGAAACCGTCTGCCTGAGCCAATTTACAAACTCTTTGTACCTCTTCGTCGGTTGCATGTTCGTTTCCCCAACGGATATTTTCATAAATTGTCCCTGAGAAAAGAACATTTTTCTGTAATACCATGGAAACCTGATCTCGCAGCGCCTCCAAATTATATTCTCGGACATCAATTCCACCTACTTTTACACTTCCACCTGTCACATCGTAAAGTCTTGGAATCATCTGAACAAATGTTGATTTTGCACTTCCGGTTCCACCGATAATACCGATTGTCTGACCTGATTTAATGTGTATGTTAATATTTTTCAAAGACAGGTTGCCACCTTCTCCTGCATAACTAAAGTCTACATTTTCAAAAGATATGGAACCGTCCGGAACTTCTTTTACTGCGTCTTCTTTATCCTGCATCTCCGGAACTTCTTTTAACACTTCTTCAATACGATCTGTAGATGCCTCTGCAATCATAATCAAGACAAACACAAAAGTCACCATCATCAGTGACATCAAAATCTGTATTGCATACACCATAATACTTGTCAGTTCGCCGGTCTCCATCGTCTGGAATACAATATTGCGTCCCCCCAGATACACGATCAGCAATACTACGATATACATCGTAAATTGCATCACCGGAGAATTCCATGCTACAATTTTCTCCGCTTTTGTAAACAGGCTATACACAATTTTTGAAATTCCATGAAATTTTTCAATCTCATGATCTTCTCGTACATATGCTTTCACAACACGGGAAGCATTGACATTTTCCTGCACAGAATTATTCAAAATATCATATTCGTCAAACACCTTTATGAAATGCGGATGCGCTTTCTTCGCAATAAAAATGAGCGCGCCTCCTAAAAGCGGAATCACTACCAAAAACAACAGCGCAATCTCTACATTGATCGTGAGTGTCATAATCCATGACAGAATCACCATAATCGGCGCCCTCGCCAAAAGACGGATACTCATCATATATGCCATCTGCACATTTGTAATGTCGGTTGTCATTCGGGTCACCAAACTCGGTGTGGAGAAATGATCAATATTTTTAAATGAAAAATCCTGTATTTTATAAAAAATATCATGTCGCAGATTTTTCGCATATCCCGCTCCTGCTATTGCAGCAAATTTTTCCTGCCAGCACACCAAACCAAAGCGCAAGCATTGCCATCACCACGAGAATCACACCCATTTTTACAATGTATCCTAAATCTCCTTTGGCAATTCCCACATCGATAATTTTTGCCATCTGCAATGGAATCAAAACTTCCATAAACACTTCCAGGATTACGAAAAGCGGTGCCAGTACAGATTGCTTTTTATATTCTCGAATCGATTTTAGTAATGTTCTATTCATTGTTTTCGTTTTCCTCCTTTTTTTCTGCTTGTTGTGTCTCCGTCTGTGCAAGATTGTCAAACATCTTCCACAATACATACATGCACATCGAAAATTCTTCTTCTGAAATTCCTTTCGTCAGCCGCTTTTCCATAACGCGTATATTTTCCAGAATCTCTGCTCGAAGCGCCTCCGCCTTTTTGGTCGGTACAATCGTCTTAAGTCGGGCATCTTTCTCGGAAGATTCTCTGTAAATAAAGCCGTTCTTTTCCATCAGCTGAAGAATACCGGTTGCCGTTGATTTTCGTATCTGAAATTCTTCTTCTACATCTTTTTGGTAAATCTCTCTGTGCAACGTCTCCAATAGAATGAATTTCAATACATGCTTTTGCATCGTTGTAAGTCCGTCATCTCCACAAGGTATAATATTCTGACGTTTTAAGCGATGTGATAACATATGAATCAACTTTCCTGCATGAACCTTTTGTCTTTGTCCGTCTGTTTCCTGCACATCTTCACTTCCTTTCATTAGTTAGTTTCCTAACCTTTAACAAGTATAATGAAAGAAAATTTTATTGTCAAGAGAAAAGATATTCATATTTTCTTTTTTGTTCTCTTTATACTTTCCCTTACTCTTTCTCCATCGTTGTGATTGACACCTTTTTATAGGAATCTCCCTCTAAATTCTTCCATGTAAATGTCTCATCTTCCATAATCATATAACTATGCTCCGAATCCTCTTTTGGGATAGATACAGAGCCCGGGTTCATATAAATAATATTGCCAACGGTTCGATATGCTGGCACATGAAAATGTCCGTTTAACATAATATCGCCCGCTTTCAGCATCGGAAGATGTTCTGCGTTAAATGTATGTCCGTGTGTGGCAAATATCATGCGGTCTTTTACATATAAAATACAGTACTCTGCCAAAACCGGAAATTCCAATACCATCTGATCCACCTCTGTATCACAGTTTCCACGGACGCAAAGAATGTCTTCTTTGATATCATTCAACATCTGAATCACTTTCTTTGGATTGTATTCTTTTGGCAAATCATTTCGCGGTCCGTGATATAATATATCACCTAGAAGCAGCAGCTTATCTGCTTTCTCTCTCCGATAGGCCTCAATCATTTTCTCACAATAAAATGCAGAACCGTGTATATCTGATGCAATCATAATCTTCATATTCTCTTCTCCTTTTATACAAACTTAGGCGATACTATATTAGCATCGCCTCATTTCTTATTTTCTTTATTCTCGTTCATGATAGTTCCGGAAAAACTCTGATAACCCATTTAGTGTCTTCAATAATACCGGGATCTCTTCTTCTGTCAGTTTATCCACAACCGCCTGTGTCATCTGCGTATGGAAATCTTCGTGATGTCGATACGCCTTCTCCCCCTTCTTTGTCAGTCTGATATAGACAACACGCCTGTCCTCCTCACTGCGAATTCGGACTGCATATTTTTTATTCACCAGGCTGTTCATAGAAGTTGTCAGAGAGCCAACTGTAATATTGAGCTTTTTTGCAATCGCAGACATGTTGTTACCTTTGCCTAATCCGATTGCTTCTATAATGTGCATATCATTATTACTGATGTCTTTATATTCCTCCGTAATAATTGCTTTTTCTTCCAGTTCCCAGATCTCATTGAACAAGTGAACCAATATATCATTGATCGTCTCATAAGCATTCACGTTATTCTCTCTCCTTCAACCAGAATATCTTTCCTTTTCTATTATACACATTCTTGCATCAAATTCGCAATGACTTCTTTTACAGTTTCTATTTTCTCTGCTCGATAAGCATTTGCACCACAAAACAGTAACCCCTCTTCTGTATTTCCTTTCGCCGCTTCTATGAGCGCTTTTGTGATACAATATGGGATTTTTCCAGGATCACATTTTGCAAGACAATGATAGCATTTTCTTGGAGGTATGTTCTCACCTCGCAGCACACTCTCAAGCATTGTATTTTTGATTGCTCTCCCCGGCATACCAACCGGACTTTTCACAATTACAATATCTTCTTTACAAGCTTTGATATACGCTTGTTTATACCGGATATCTGCGTCACATTCTTCTGTCGTGACAAACCTTGTTCCCACTTGTACTGCCTGAACTCCCAAATTCAATACATGTTTCACTTTTTGCGGTGTGTCAATCCCTCCTGCCACCGCAATCGGAATCTTTGTGTCATACTTTTTCGCATAACTATCGACTGTCTTTTGAATGTTTCCGATCTCATGGGCATATTTTTCATCTGTATAATACGAAAGTTCTTCTTCTGAAAAATCCAAGATGTCCGCCGGCTTTTGGTCCTTCAATGATCACCATATCTGCCGTTCGTCCATATTTTCTATCCCAATATTTTAAAATAACATTTGCTGATTTACAGGTAGATACAATCGGAGCAACCTTTGTATTACTTCCTTTTACATATGCAGGCAGATCTACCGGAAGTCCTGCGCCGGATACAATAAGATCGGCTCCTGCCTCCACTGCTGCACGGACATATTTCTCATAATCTCTCATCGCAGTCATAATATTGAATCCTACTATTCCATCTTGCGCAATACTTCTTGCTTTCCGTAATTGATTCTCTATTGCCCGCAAATTCGCTTCCAACGGATTTTCTTCAAAATCCGGCTCCAAAAAACCAATCTGCGCCGCAGAAATCAGACCAATCCCACCTTCTCTTGCTACCGTTCCAGCCAAATTTCCCAGACTGATTCCAATCCCCATACCGCCCTGTATCACCGGAACTTTTATTTCTTTTTCTCCTAGTTTAAACGAACCCATCCTTTTCCCTTCTTATACGTTAGTATTTTCGAAAACGCGCATATCGATGTTCCATCAATTCTCCCTCTGTCATATTGGAATAGACACCAAAAAACTGTCCCATATAAATAGAAAGCCTTTCACAGACCCTTCCCATCCGATCTGCTGTCAAATCTGACTCTTCAAAAATCACGCGCTCCACAACACCCATCTGTTTTAAATCTTCTGCTGTAAGGCGCATGACCTCCGCAGCCTCCTTCGCCTTCTTGCTGTCTTTCCATAAAATAGAAGCAAATCCTTCCGGTGAAAGGATGGAGTATACGGAGTTTTCCAACATCCACACTTCATCTGCCACTGCCACGGCAAGCGCTCCACCACTTCCACCTTCTCCAATTACAATCGAGAGCACAGGAACTTTCAACCCAGACATTTCAAATAGATTTCTCGCAATTGCTTCTCCCTGACCTCTCTCTTCTGCCTCCAGACCGCAAAATGCTCCCGGCGTATCTACCAGACAGATGATTGGGCGACCAAACTTCTCAGCCTGTTTCATTAGACGAAGTGCTTTTCGGTATCCTTCCGGAAAAGGCATTCCAAAATTACACTCAATATTTTCTTTCGTTGTCCTTCCTTTTTCCTGCGCAATCACTGTAACCGGAATTCCCTGGAACTTTGCAATTCCACCGATAATCGCCTTGTCATCTTTATAACAGCGGTCTCCGTGAAGCTCTATAAAATCCGTAAACAGACGTTTGATATAGTCACTTCCGGTCGGTCGATCTTTTCTGCGAGACAGTTGAACACGCTCCCACGCAGACATCATCTTCCTTTCTGCCTCTCTTTCATTTTCCTCCTGCTGCCTTTCTGCAATCGGGATGTCTCTTTTTTGATGCATGGAAAGAATTTTTGAAAGTACAGCCTTCAATTCTTTTCGCGCTACAATCCGGTCAATAAATCCATGTTCCAGTAAAAATTCAGAACGCTGAAATCCCTGCGGGAGTTTTTGTCCGATTGTCTGCTCAATGACTCTTGGACCCGCAAACCCGATCAATGCCCCAGGTTCTGCCAGAATCACATCTCCAAGCATTGCAAAACTTGCTGTCACTCCTCCGGTTGTGGGATTTGTCAACACCGAAATATAAAGGAGCCCTGCATCACTGTGCCGCTTCAATGCTGCCGACGTCTTTGCCATCTGCATCAGCGACACGATTCCTTCCTGCATTCTCGCTCCGCCTGAGCAGGCAAATAGAATGACGGGAAGTTTTTCCTCTGTCGCACGCTCAACCATACGCGTAATTTTTTCTCCCACAACTTCTCCCATACTTGCCATAATAAACCGGCTGTCGCACACACCAATTGCTGCTTTGATTCCATGAACCAAAGCGCTTCCAGTCAAGACAGCTTCATCAAGTCCTGTCTTTTCCTGCATCATTTTAATTTTCTCTTCATAGCCTTTATAATGCAGAGGATTCCTTGTCACCAGATCGGTATTCCATTCTTCAAAACTTCCTTCATCCGCAACCATCTCAATTCTATGACGTGCATGGATCCGAAAATAATTGTGACATTTCGGACAGATATAGTCTGCATTCTTTACGTCCTGCGCAAAAATTGCTGATTTGCAGGCATTACATTTTTTCAACAATCCTTCCGGCACTTCCGGCTTTTTGGAGCTGTTTTCTGTAAGCGAAATATAAGTATTCTTTTTAAACATGTTTTTTAGTCTCAACTGTATCACCTGCCTTTTTTTCTATCCTTTATCAACACATCTTTTCGGAAATGAATTCAATATCCACATTTCCCGCCTGATAATCCGGATGATTCATAATTTCATACTGATAGTCCACATTCGTATCGACCCCCTCGATAATCACTTCTCCGAGCGCGCTTCTCATCTTGGAAATCGCCTCTTTTCGAGTCTTTGCATGCACAATCAGTTTTGCGAGCATGGAATCATAATACGCCGGCACTTCATAGCCATTATAGACGGCTGTATCAATCCGAACTCCTTTTCCGCCCGGAAAATACACATCTGTGATCAGCCCCGGCGATGGACGGAACTGCTCTTTTGGATTCTCCGCATTGATCCTACACTCAATCGCATGTCCACCAATCCTTACATCCTGCTGGCGATAGGAGAGTTTTTTCCCTGCCGCGATACGAATCTGCTCCTTGATCAGATCAATCCCTGTCACACATTCTGTGACCGGATGCTCCACCTGAATTCTTGTATTCATCTCCATAAAATAAAACTGCTCATTTGATTCCAGCAAAAACTCAATCGTTCCCGCATTGACATAATGTGCTGCCTTTGCTGCCTTTATTGCTGCCTGCCCCATCTTCTCACGAAGTGTATCTGAAATTGCTGCCGACGGAGATTCCTCTATCATTTTCTGATGATTTCTTTGAATGGAACAGTCTCGCTCCCCAAGATGAATCACGTTTCCATAGCTGTCTGCCAAAATCTGAAATTCAATATGGCGTGGATGCTGTACAAAATGTTCAATGTACATGGTGCCATCTGCAAATGCCATCTCAGCTTCTTTTTGTGCCGTCTGAAAACTTGCCTCAAATTCATCTGCATTTTGGGCGACACGCATTCCTTTTCCCCCTCCGCCAAGTGCGGCTTTTACATGACAGGATAACCTATTTCCTCTGCAATCTTGCTCCGTCTTCGCATCATATATCGGCTCCTTACTTCCGGGAATGACCGGCACCCCTGCTTGGATCATCGTGTTTCTCGCCTCAGCCTTGTGGCCCATTTTGCGGATGACATCCGAATTCGGTCCGATAAAAGTAATATGACATTGCTCACAAAGCTCCACAAACTTGCTGTTTTCCGACAAAAACCCAAATCCGGGATGAATCGCATCTGCGCCTGATACAATCGTCGCACTGATGATCTGTTCCATATTCAGATAACTGTCTTTTGACGGTGCCGGACCGATACAGACCGCCTCATCTGCAAGCTGTGTATGCAGCGCTTCCGCATCCGCCTCTGAATAAACGGCAACGGTCTCAATTCCCATCTCACGGCATGCCCTTATAATGCGCACTGCAATTTCTCCTCTGTTGGCAATTAACACCTTTTTTATCATTTTCTCACCTATCCAATCATAAATGTCAATTCTGCGCTGACTACTATTTTCCCATCTACACTTGCTACCGCTTCACCGACTCCGACCGGTCCTTTTTGCCGAATAATCTTCGTCTCCAGCTTCACTTTATCTCCGGGTACAATCTTTCCTTTAAATTTGCACTTCTGAATTCCTCCGAAATATGCAATTTTTCCACGATTCTCTTCTTTTGCAAGAATTGCAACTGCGCCAACCTGCGCCAACGCCTCCACTGTCAGCACACCCGGCATAACCGGTTCCTGAGGGAAATGTCCGGCAAAAAAATCTTCTCTGTATGTGACACATTTATATCCTGTAGCAAACACACCCGGCTCATAATCCTCAATGTAATCCACCAAAAGAAACGGATGTCTGTGCGGAATGATTTCCTGAATCTGTTTTGTACTCAAATACCTCATACGTGATCTCCTCTTCTCAAATCTATCCGATGCGGAACAATGGTTGTCCATATTCCACCATCTGCCCATTTTCCACCAAAACTTCCTTGATTTCTCCTGTGTATTCACTCTCAATCTCATTCATCAGTTTCATCGCCTCCACAATTGCAAGTGTCTGACCGCTTTTCACCTGATCGCCAACCTGTACAAATGGATCCGCATCTTCCGAAGGAGCCGTATAAAAAGTTCCAACTAACGGAGACTTTACCACACACCCCTCTTGTTTTTCTGCCCTTACAGGTGCTTCCGGTATCGGAAGTTCTTCCTCCTGATAAACAGTTACCGCTTTTGCGGAACTTTCTTTTTGCAAAGATAGCTTTACGCCCTTTTCTTCATATTTAAAACTATTCAATGCGGACTTTGACACCACATCAATCAATTTCACAAGCTGTTCAAATTCCATATTTTCACACCTATCCTTCATATTTCTTGACAAGCAGCGTCGCATTATGTCCGCCAAATCCCAAAGAATTACTCATCGCATAACGAATCTCTTTCTCAATCGGCGCTCCGACTGCATAATTCAAATCACAATCTGCCTCCGGTTCTTTTGTTCCCATTGTCTGATGAATAAACCCTTCCTGTATCGCTTTTACACAGACGATCAATTCCACCCCGCCTGCTGCTCCAAGCAAATGTCCAATCATTGATTTTGTAGAATTGACGACGACATCTTTTGCCGCCTCACCAAATGCACTTTTAATCGCATACGTCTCGAACAAATCATTGTGATGTGTGCTCGTGCCATGTGCATTGATGTAGGCAACTTCTTTTGGCTCTATCCCCGCTTCTTCCATCGCAAGCAGCATCGCTTTTGCCGCACCGCTTCCATCTTCTGCCGGAGATGTAATATGGTAAGCATCCCCTGTTGCACCATAGCCGACAAGTTCTGCATAAATATTTGCTCCTCTTGCCTTTGCATGCTCCAACTCTTCCAGTACAACGATCCCAGAACCCTCCCCAATCACAAATCCGCTTCGGTCTTTGTCAAACGGAATTGACGCCCGCATCGGATTTTCCTCTGCCGTAAGCGCAGTCAATCCGGTGAACCCTGCCACTCCTGTCGGGCAGATTGCACTCTCAGTTCCTCCTGCAACCATCACATCTGCATCGCCATATTGAATGGCACGAAACGCATCTCCGATGGAGTTTGTCCCTGATGCACATGCGGTTACAACATTCGTACACTTTCCTCGTGCTCCTAATTGTATGGAAACATTCCCTGCTGCCATGTTAGAAATCATCAGCGGAACCATCAATGGATTGACTCTCGAAGGACCCTTTTCCATAATCTTTGTATACTCTCGCTCCACGACCTGCAGACTTCCGATTCCGGATCCAACCATCACTCCCACACGGAACGGATCTTCTTTTTCCATGTCAATTCCCGCATCTGCAAACGCTTCTTTTGCCGCAGCTACCGCGTATTGAGAAAATGGCTCCATACGTTTTGCCGCTTTAAAATCCATATGATCCTTTGCCTGAAAATCCTTTACTTCCGCAGCGATCTTTACTTTATACTCTGAAGTATCAAATTTTGTGATCGGTCCGATTCCTACTCTTCCCGCTCTGATACTGTCCCAAAATTCCGTCACACTGTTTCCGACTGGGGTGATCGCCCCCATTCCTGTTATTACAACTCTCTTTTTCATGCGCTCCTGCTCCTCCTTTTAAATTACCATTCCACCGTCTACATGAAGCACCTGCCCTGTAATATAGCCGGCCTCCTCCGACGCAAGAAATGCTGCCGCATTTGCCACATCTTTTGGACTTCCAAATGTTCCAAGAGGGATTTTCGCCTTTGTCTCTTCCTTCACCGCATCTGAAAGAATCTCCGTCATCTCAGTCTGAATAAATCCCGGAGCAATCGCATTTACCGTAATATTTCTGGATGCAAGCTCTTTTGCAGCAGACTTCGTCAGTCCGATCAGCCCGGCTTTGGACGCTGCATAGTTTGCCTGTCCCACATTCCCTGCAACGCCTACAACCGAAGACATATTGATAATTCTTCCCTGACGCTGTTTCATCATATATCTTGATGCGAACCGGATACAGTGAAATGCTCCCTTCAGATTCGTCGCAATCACGTCATCAAACGCCTCCTCTGACATTCTCATCAGCAGACCATCTTTTGTGATGCCCGCATTATTCACAAGGACATCAATTCTTCCATATTTATCCACAATCTGTTTGATAAATGTCTCGCATGCCGCAAAATCAGCCACATTGCACTGCATAATTTCTGCATTTCCTCTATGCTCCAAGATTTCACGCTTCACTTCTTGTGCATGTTCCTTTGAACCGTTATAGTTAATGATCACAAACGCACCTTCTGATGCAAATCTTTCCGCAATCGCTTTGCCGATTCCTCTTGATGCCCCTGTGATGACCGCTATTTTCCCCTGTAACATATATTTTCTCCTATCTTTTCCACATCTTCCCACTCACTGACATGGAAAACCTTCACTTCTTTATTGATTTTACGTATAAATCCTGCAAGCGTCTTGCCCGGACCAATTTCCACAAACATATCCACACCGTCCGCAATCATTTGTTCCACACTTTGCTGCCATCTCACAGAAGAATATACCTGCTTCTCCAAAAGAGGTTTCGTATCCTCAATATCTGTGACATACTGCGCAGTCACATTTGTAACATATGGTCTTTCCAGCTCTTTGAACGAAATTCCCTCTAAAACTTTTCCTAATTTTTCTCCTGCTTCTTTCAAAAACGGCGAATGAAATGGTCCGCTTACATTCAGTAAAATCGCTCTTTTAGCGCCACTGGACAACAGCGCCTCATTTGCTTTCCGAACCGCTTCCGCCTTTCCGGTAATCACAATCTGTCCCGGACAATTGTAATTTGCAACAAATACATCTGGTATCTCCTCTAAGACAGCCTCTACCGCTTCTCCTGACATTCCAAGAATCGCTGCCATTGCCCCGACTCCCAACGGTACTGCCTCCTGCATCAAAATTCCTCTCTGCCTTACCGCCATAATAGCATCTTGGTCATTAATTCCTCCTGCCATCGCCACGGCACAGTACTCACCAAGACTTAATCCCGCGGTCACATCCGGTCTGATTCCTTTGCTTTCCAACACCCTCGCCATCGCAAGACAGGTAGCTACAAGCGCTGCCTGTGTATATTCTGTCCTGTCAAGCTTCGCATTTTCTTCAAAACAAAGTTTCCTCATATCAAGCTGCAATGCTTCCGTTGCGGTATCGTAAATGTATCTTGCCACTTCACTATTTTCATAAAAATCTTTTCCCATGCCGGCTTTCTGTACGCCCTGCCCCGGGAAAATAAATGCTGTCTTACTCATAAAAGCCGGTTCCTTTCATCAATGAATCTGTCTCCCTCACCAGTTTTTCAATCAGTTCTCTGCAGGTCATCTCTTCTTTGACCATTCCTGCAATCTGACCTGCCATCACACTCCCGTGTACAACATCGCCTTCTACTACTGCCTTTCGCAGACCTCCAAGCGTAAGCAGCTCCAACTCTTCAAAAGAGGCTCCTTCTTTTTCCAGACGAAGATACTCTTTTGTCATCTGGTTTCGAAGTGCACGCACCGGATGACCGGTTGTTCTGCCTGTCACTCTCGAATCAATATCCTTTGCCTTTAAAATACATTTTTTATAATTTTCATGCACCTGAGACTCTTTTGTCACTACAAAATGTGTTCCCATCTGAACTGCTCTTGCTCCCAGCAGAAACACTGCGGCAATTCCTCTTCCATCCGCGATTCCTCCGGCTGCGATGACCGGAATTGAAACCGCATCTACAATCTGAGGCACCAGAACCATCGTCGTATTCTCTCCGATATGACCTCCGGCTTCTGTCCCTTCTGCCACAATCGCATCTGCCCCGCAGCGCTCCATCCGCTTTGCCATTGCTACCGATGCGACAACCGGAATCACTTTCACCCCCGCCGCTTTCCACATCTGCATATATTTTTCAGGATTCCCAGCCCCCGTCGTCACAACAGGGACTCCTTCCTCGACAATAATCTTTGCCACCTCGTCCGCATTCGGACTCATAAGCATAATATTCACACCAAATGGCTTGTCTGTAAGCTTCTTCACTTCTCTGATCTGCTCACGCACCCATTCTGGCGGCGCACTTGCTGCTCCAATCAGTCCCAGACCTCCGGCTTCTGATACGGCGGCAGCAAGATGGTATTCTGCAACCCAGGCCATACACCTTGAATGATTGGATATTCAATTCCTAATAACTTTGTGATCTCTGTCTTCATCATCTTGTTCCTTTTCTATTTTTCCAAATATGCTACCACCGCTCCAATGGTTGTTAATTGTTCTAAATCTTCTGATGGAATCTCTTTTTCAAACTCTTCCTCAAACGCCATTACCATCTCGAATAAATCTAACGAATCTGCTCCCAAATCTTCTTTAAAAGAAGTCGCCTCTGTAAGTGTCTCTACATCCGCTCCCAATGAATCTGCTACAATTTCTTTTACTTTCTCTAACATCATTTTTTTCTCCTTTTATCTCACTTATTTTTGATTCTGTTTTATGTAATCCCAAAGGGAAATTACCACTCTAACAAGCTTGCTCCCCACGAGAGTCCTGCTCCAAATCCTGCCAGGACAAGCTTTTGCCCTTTCTTTAGTCTGCCTTCCCGATTCATCTCGTCTAACAATAACGGAATACTGGCAGAAGATGTATTTCCATACTCCTGCAGATTCATCGGAAATTTTGTCAGCTCTACCTTCATCCTTTTGGCAACCGCCTCCACAATCCGCCGGTTTGCCTGATGTAATATAAAATAGTCAATATCTTCTGCCATTAAGTGATTGTGTTCCATCACTTCTGCGATGCAAGCAGGAACCTGTCTTACTGCAAATTTAAAGACCTCCTGCCCATCCATTTTCATAAACGAGCCTGTGTCGCACGTCAGCGCTTCTCCCTTGCTCCCATCGGAATGTGTCACCATATGGTATGACTCTCCCTCTTCTGCCCTGAGTACCACTGCCCCCGCTCCATCTCCAAACAAGATACAGGTGCTTCTGTCTTTCCAGTCCACGAGGCTCGATAAACTCTCCGCCCCGATCACCAGTACATTTTTATACATGCCGCTTGCGATATAAGCCTGCGCCGTATTATATGCAAACAAAAATCCCGTACAGGCTGCATTCAGATCAAAACAGGTCGCATGTACTGCATGAATCTGCTTTTGCACTTCACACGCCGTGCAGGGCAGAATCACATTCGAAGAAATCGTAGACACAATCAACAAATCGATTTCTTCCGGCAGCATCTTTGCCGATTCCAACGCTTTTTCCGCGGCTTGTGCCGCCATCGAAACCGTCGTGTCTGCCTCCACAATATGTCTCCTGATTATTCCTGTTCGCTCTTGAATCCACTCATCCGAGGTATCCACTATCTGGGACAGATTATGATTATCCAGATACCTTGACGGTACATAAGAACCCGTTCCACTTATTTTTCCTATCATTATTTTTCTCCAAACTATATTGTTTTTGTTTTCTTATATTTTTATTCTAAAGTATTTTGATATTCAAAGTATATCATCAAAAAAATATTTGTCAAGAGAAAGCTTGACATTGTGTGAAATATCAA
>ENA-OQAB01000758-OQAB01000758.1-human-gut-metagenome-genome-assembly--contig:-NODE-758-length-16528-cov-2.819645_pt1 | contig 16528 bp, 20 predicted proteins | sample MGYA00242490_ERZ504517 | MGnify/ENA primary metagenome ERZ504517 (study PRJEB26092, sample SAMD00036298) | human gut metagenome | host: Homo sapiens | study: EMG produced TPA metagenomics assembly of...
GAACCAATCAACAATGAGGTTTTTGTTGATCATTGTTTTTTAAACCTTTACTAAATCATGCTCTGTTGTTACACCTAGTGCACGACCACTTACAATATTTCCACCAATTAAGGGCAAGGGCCATAAGAAAGCTAAAGAAACTTTTAACTTTCTTTGATTTTTTCATAATTGTCTTTTCCTTTCCTTTTTAAGAAAACTCAAACACCCCGCCCAAATTTGTTATCGCTTTCATAAGACATATTATATATCGTTTTATCAAAATATGCAACAGTTGTTATTAATAAAACAGGACAACTATCATTCAAGTTGTCCATAAGCTTCTTCTAAAGTTAAAAAAATATAAATCTCTTACACCAAAAATCATCTGCCTGAGAAATCAAATCATAATATTCTAAATCTTCTAATATATATTTTGCTTTTTCTTCACTATAATGAAGTTTTTCAACTAATAAAGGAATAGAAGCATAACTTGCATCTAATAAAACTTCTAAAACATTTTGATAAAGATGCTCCTCTTGTTCATCAATTGTATGACGATGAAATAACGAATGACGATTCGCTTTCTTTTTCAATTTTTTCAAATCATCTCCATCCCACAATTCAACTTCATTATTACTTGCAAGTGTCACTGCTTGATGAGTAAAACGATGATTTGTAACTACAACAGCATGATCACATTCATAATATTGACATCCAGAATAAGCTTGCTGAACAGCAGAAACACCTACTGGTTTTGCATATTTCTTACACTGAATCGCATAACTTTCACCCTTATACTCAGCAATAATATCAACCCCATAATCACCACTTTTTTTCGTTAAAGTAACATGCTTATAACCATTTCTTTGTAAAATGGCTTGTACATATTCTTCAAATTCCTCACCGCTCATTCTTTCATCAAAATCCGGAATCCAGCCAAATAGAAACCCAAATACATGTTTTAATACAAAGCCAATAATCTTAACAATTCCTTTCATAAAATAAAATGGAATCTTTAATATAAAAACAATAATCTTCATAACGCTCCTTTATTATAAGGCAATATACTCATCTTTTTGTCGTATCTCATCTAACAGAATATTTTCATCTACGCGTTTAAACTTCCAATATTCTATAAATTCTTGATCATGAAATTCAATCACCTGATTATTTTTATCAATCGTTCTATCATTCATCTTGCCTCTTATATAAACATAAAAACTTTCTTCTTCTAACAAAATATCAGTAATAGAAAAATCAAGCAAAGCAACATCTGTTAAAAGATTTCTTTCACCTTTATCAATCTGATTTTGAATCTTTAATTCCCATTCTTTCCATAATGATGGGGTTAAATACAATTTCAACAATTGTATATTTTGATCACTCCAAGCTTGCTGAATTGTAAAATAACTTTTTGAAATCTTATCACTTAAAATATGTTCATCCCAAAATGCATCAACCTGCTGAGCTTTTTCCCACATATGGCTTTTTACAACATTTTGCTTATTTTTATTGAAGGCATTCATAATTCCCCCAAATAGTAAAAAGCCCCCAACTCCAACAAGAATAATCGAATCAATATGTGAAGATGATGAACCATTAGAATAATCATGATATTCATAATAGCTATAACCATTTCCACTACTACTTCCACTATCTCCACCATTACCTCCACCTGCTCTTGCATAAACAGGTAAAATAACAAACCAACCGATGCTATAAACAAGTAAAATTTTAAGAAATAATTTTTTCATATACCTCTCCTTATTCTTTCAATCCACATCTTTTCCTCATTATAACACAAACTTATGTTTACAAAAATAAAAGTCATGATAAAATAAATAGGAAAAGGAGGACGACTATGTTAATAACTGCGACTCATTTAACAAAATATAATAATTTAAAATGTATTGTAGATGATGTTTCTTTTACTATCAATGAACAAGATAAAGTTGCATTGATTGGTATTAACGGAACTGGAAAATCTACTTTATTAAAAATGATTGCTCAAATTGATGATTATCAAGGTGAAATATTAAGAAAAAAAGATATCCGTATTAGCTATTTACCCCAAAATCCAGATTTTCAAAATGAACTGACTGTTCTTAAACAAGTTTATGAATATGTTGGTCATGATGTTGAAGAATATGAAGTAAAAGCGATTTTAAATAAATTTGGAATTATTAATCATGAACAAAAAATTGCTGAATTATCAGGTGGTCAACAAAAACGTGTTGCTTTAGCCATTACTTTGTTAAAACCTTGTGATTTATTATTACTTGATGAACCAACCAATCATTTAGATAATGAAATGATTGAATATTTAGAAAAATATTTAATGAAATTTAATAAAGCAATTTTTATGGTGACTCATGATCGTTTATTTCTTAGAACGAATAACAAATAAGATTTTTGAATTAGATTGTAGCAAAATCTATGAATATGAAGCAAATTATTCAAATTATTTAGAATTAAAACAACAACGTGAAGAAATCACTCTAGCCAGTGAAAGAAAACGAAAACTTTTCTTAAAGAAAGAATTAGAGTGGGTTCGTGCTGGGGTTCAAGCACGTTCTACCAAAAGCAAAGATCGTTTAAAACGTTTTGAAGAATTAAGTCAACAAAATGATACCCAAAAGATTCAAAATGTAGAAATGTTAAGTGTATCTTCACGTTTAGGAAAAAAGACAATTGAATTAGAGCAGGTATCAATGGCTTATCAAGAACTTTTGTTTGCTCCTTTTTCTTATCATTTTAAAAGACATGATAGAGTTGGTATTTTAGGAAGAAATGGTTGTGGAAAATCAACGCTTTTAAATATTATTGCTGGTTTAATTACCCCAACAAGTGGTCAAGTGATTATTGGTGATACAATTAAGATGGGATATTTTAAACAAGGGCATGAAGATATGGATCCTAAGATGAGAGTAATTGATTATATTAAAGAAACTGCTCAGATTTTAAATACAAGTGATGGTCAATTGAGTGCTAAACAAATGTGTGAAAGATTTTTATTTGATTCACAAATGCAATATACCCCAATTGAAAGATTATCTGGTGGAGAAAAACGTAGACTTTATTTATTAAAGATTTTAATGAGTGCGCCTAATGTCTTATTATTAGATGAACCAACGAATGATTTAGATATTATGACTTTACAGATTTTAGAAGATTATTTAGATAGCTTTAATGGTATTATCATTACTGTTTCTCATGATCGTTATTTCTTAGATCGTATTTGTGATGAATTATTTGTCTTTAATCAACAACAGATTACTTATCATATTGGTGGTTATAGTCAATTTATTGAATTAGAAAGTTCATCCAAGAAAACCAAAACACCAAATCCAAATACTTATAAAGAACAAAAGAAAAATAAGATAAAGCTTTCTTATAAAGAAAAACAAGAATTACAAGTTTTAGAAGAATTGATCCCAAACTTAGAAAAACAAATCAAAGATATTGATGAACAAATGAATACAATCTCAGATTTTGAAACCATTCAAAAACTAACTGAAGAAAGATCATCTTTAGAACAACAAATTGATGAAAAGAGTGAACGCTGGATGGAACTCTTAGAAAAAGAAGAACAAACTCAAAACAACGCACGTTAAATGCGTTGTTTTTGGTTCCACATAATATTTAAATGTCCTGGCTCTATTGTATCAAAACGGGTATGAAAATCTTGATTTCGAAGAAATTGAAAACCACATTTTTGATTCACTCTTGCTGATTGATGATTCTTTAAAAAATATCCACATAAAAGATAATCATAACCTAAATCTTTAAAACAATATTCAATCACACGTAAAACGGCTTCACACATGATTCCTTGACCCCAATAATCACGATTTAAGACATAGCCAATTTCACGACCATAAACATCTTGAAAAGCTGGATCATTAGCTAAACGATCTTCTTCAATCCCAATGCTACCAATAACTTTATGATTTGATTTAAGTTCAATCGCAAAAGTCTTTTTTTCTTGAATAAACATTTGAAGAATATGCTTTGATTCTTCCATTGATTGATGAGCTAACCAACCAGCCATCTCTCCTACTCCTGGTTGTGAAGCATACTCATTAAAATCTTTTAAATCAGTAATTTGCCAAGGACGCAGCAATAGACGTTTGGTTTCTAATTGAACATCACTGGTATCAATCTTCGCGTTCATCTTTTTGTTCCTCAGATTGAACTTGCACCTTAATTGTTGCTTGTTCAACCTTGATATCTTTAACAGCATCCTGTGCAGTTGCAAACAAAGGGATATCTACCTTTGCAGTATCTGTATCTTGAGTATCTAATCTTGTCTTTAATGCCATTTTTTATTCCTCCTTTAAAATCTCATTTAATAATGTTACTGATGCCATGGCATCTTCACTATAATAATCAGCACCAATTTCATCAGCAATTTCTTGGGTTAAAACAGCTCCTCCAACCCAAATTGGACAATCAACGGGAATTGCTTTTAAAGCTTCAATAGTACGTTTCATATTGACAACAGTTGTTGTCATTAAAGCACTTAATCCAATCATCTTAGGATGACAACGATGATATGCTTCAACAACCTTTTCAACTTTGACATCTTTTCCTAAATCAATAACTTGATAACCATAGCTTTCTAAAACAACTTTCACAATATTTTTTCCAATATCATGAACATCTCCTTCAACTGTACACATCATAATAGGTCCTTTGGTTTGACTATCTATCGCAAAGGTTGATTTAACTATTTCAAAAGCAAGTTTTGTTGTTTGAGCTGATTGCATTAATTGAGGTAAAAAGATTTTATTTGTTTCGTAGTCTTGACCAACTTGATTTAAGGCTGGAATAATCATCTGATTAATAACATCCATTGCCTCATGAGTTTGCAGAACTTCTTTTGTCTTTGTTTGAACTTCATCTTTTAAACCATGAATAATCATATCTTCTAAGGTAAAAGTTGATGGATTTTTGACTGTTTCTAATTGTACATTGGATTGCATCACAATATAGTGAGAACTATCCTGATCAAAGTTATATAAAACATTATAAGCGGCAATACTATCCATTAATTGTTGATCTAAAGGATTGATAATCGGTAGATCTAAACCTGAATGTAAAGCTAATGTTAAGAATGTACGATTTAATAATGGACGGTTAGGTAAACCAAAAGAAACATTAGAAACACCTAAGACGGTATGAACTCCTAATTCTTGTTTAACTAAAGTTAAAGCTTTGAGAGTTTCTTGAAACTTCTTTTTGTTGAGCTGATGCAGTTAATGTTAAACAATCAATGATAATATTTTCTTTACCTATTCCATATTCAGCTGCCTTGTTTATTATTTTTCTTGCAATCTTTAATCGTTCTTTCAGTCCAATAACGGAATCCCATCTTCTAAAGTTAAACCAATAACGACTCCACCATATTTTTAACAATCGGGAAAATAGCTTCCATGACTTCATCTTTCCCATTCACTGAATTAATCAATGGTTTTCCATTATAATAACGACAAGCCTTTTCAATTGCGGCTGGTGAAGATGAATCAATTTGTAAAGGTAAATTGATAACTTCTTGTAATAAACGAATCACCTTAACCATTGTTGAAGGCTCATCAATTCCAGGTAATCCTACATTGACATCTAAAATATCTGCTCCTGCTTGTTGTTGTTTAATGCCTTCAACAACACATTCATCATAGCGTTCTTCTTTTAAAGCTGCTTTTAATTTCTTTTTCCCAGTTGGATTTAAACGTTCTCCACAAACAACAACCTGACCGTTAAAAGTTACTGTTTGGTTTTGACTTGACACACGGGTATATTTCTTAACTTGTCTTGGTGTAACATGACAAGGAGCTACTTTTTTGATTGCAGCAATAAATTCTGGAGTTGTTCCACAACATCCTCCCACCATGCTTACACCTTGATGCATATAATCCATCATACCTTCAACAAATGCTGAACTTGTCATTTGATATTTGGTTTGTCCATCTTCTAAACAAGGAAGTCCGGCATTTGGTTGAACTAAGATAGGAAGTGATGTATTTTCTAAAAGTTCATCTATAATCGGTTTTAATTCAGTTGGTCCTAATGAACAATTGACTCCAAGTGCATCTGCACCCAAACCTTCAACAACATTCACAAAAGTTATGGGATCACTACCTGTCAAAGTTCTTTTATTCTGCTCAAATGTCATTGTAACAAAAACTGGTAAATCACTATTTTCTTTAACTGCTAAAATCCCTGCTTTGACTTCATATAAATCCGTCATTGTCTCCAATAAAACAACATCAACATCATCTTTAACCATTAAAACTTGTGAAGCAATGATCTCATATGCTTCATCAAAAGATAATGTTCCAAGTGGTTCTAATAACTGTCCAATTGGTCCAATATCCAAAACAATATAAGCCTCTTTATTCACACGCTCTCTTGCAATTTTAGCATTTTTGATTGCTGCCTTTAATAAATCACAATAACAATATCCACTATCATTCATTTTTAAAGGATTACACCCAAAAGTATTCGCTGTAATAAAATCAGCTCCCGCTTTCAAATAACGTTCATGAATATCGATAATAATTTCCGGATATTCAATATTATAAACCTCTGGAATTTCACCTGCTTTTAACCCCGCATTTTGTAATTGTGTCCCCATTGCTCCATCAAAAATCAGCAAATCTTTCTTTAATCGATCACGTAACATCTTTGTCCCCCTTTTCTTAATGCACAACTCTCTTTTCGTATACACGAATGACATGATTTGGCCCTTTGACTTCCTAGTCCAATCATTCCAAGCATTGATTTCATAGGAATAAACAATCCCCCTGCACTCAATGTCACACCTATCTTTTTATCAATTTGTAAAACTCTTGATAATGGTTTATTCAAAGCCAAAGGTAAATCTCCATATCCTGGAGCAAAACGAAAAGTATGCATACCTAAATCTAAAGTCTTTTCATACTCATCGCAACATTCTTCTAAATACGTATTACTCACAGCATCAAACACAACAGCTTTTGCCATATCAATATGTTCATAATATTTCATTTGACGATCTATCTCAATACCCAGTGTACAGGCAATGACCATACATTTATGACAATCTTGAAAATAATGAGTAAGATCTGATGACGGGATGATGAGATCTAACTCTTCAATCTTTAATGGTGAATGGGTTAAATGGAAGATTTGTTGAGTTACTTTAAAATAAGCTTTTTCTTGGACTTCTAAAATACATTCATCAATTAATTGATTCGTTTTCTCATCAACATTACCCTGATAATTTAAATAATTTAATATTGTTTTCTTATTCATGATTTAACTCTTTTAAAACTGTTGGAATGTTATTGAAAATGGCTTTTGCAATATCTGGTTTATTCATTGTATAAATATGAATACCATCAACCCCATTTGTTATTAAATCAATAATTTGATGGGTTGCATAATTAATGCCAATTTCTTTCATTGCTTCAGGATAATCATAATAAGATTCAATCATTGTTGATAATTGATATGGAATAGAACATCCACACATCTTAGCTGTGTGAAGTAATGATTTAGAATTGGTAATTGGCATGATTCCAGCTAAAATAGGAACAGTAATCCCTCTTTTTCTAGCTTCCTTGACCAATCTATAATAATAGTTGTTATCAAAGAAGATTTGAGTAATTAAATATTCAGCTCCGGCATCTACCTTTTCTTTTAATGCTTTTAAATCATCTTCAAAGCAAGCTGCTTCATTATGCACCTCTGGATAACATGCCCCAGAAAGACAGAAATCATTTGGAAATTCTTGGCTAATCAATTCATTTAAATCCTTAGCATAATGAAACTCAAGATTTTCTTTATCAAATGTTGGATCTTTTGGATAATCACCTCTTAATGATAAAATATTTTCTATGTTATGTTCTTTTAATTGTTGACAGATATCTAAAACTTCTTGAGAAGTTGATGATATACAAGTTAAGTGAGCAACTGCTTCAATATGATAATCATTTTTATCTTAGAAGCAATTTCTACAGTTTTTCCTTTGGTTGAACCTCCAGCTCCATAAGTCACACTGATAAAATCTGGTTGTAGTTTAGCGAGTTCATCAATTGTATAATAAATCGAAGAAATATCTCCGGTTTTATTCTTAGGAGGAAAGACCTCAAAAGAAATTGTTGCTTTATTTTTTAGAATTTCAGAAATTTTCATATATTTACACCTCATTTTGCTATATTTTAAAGCATATAAAAAGAATAGTCAAAAACTATTCTTTAAAATACATAGAAATTTCATTATTCTCTTATTGTTTTATTCTCTAAACCATCTTTTTTGAGAATTGAATAAATCGGAAGTAAGGAAAAAGAAATCAAAATTATAATCAGTATCAATGTTGGTAACACTTGTCCCATCAATGGAATAGGATCCATAAAAATATGCCATCCACCATTGCCTCCATGTTCAATAAACATATCTGCAAAATGATAATAAAGCGCAAAAACAAATCCAAGACTTGCAATGAACAAAGACTTATACATATATATTTTCCATATTTCTATTTTTCTAAAACCTAATAATTGATAAGTTGCGATTGTTTCTCTTTGTTTTTAATAATTCAAAAGACAATTGATAAATATAAATAACACTTGTTGCAACAATCAATTGCTAAACGTAAAGTTGGAAAATCAAATACTGATTCTTTTGACATTTGATATTCATAATCTCTTTGTGGTTGTAAAGAACTATCAATAACATTATATCTCATCTTTGGATTAGCTTTTGCAAAAGCAAGGATTGCCTGATTCTTTTGGGCAATACTATCAAAAGATAGATAAACTTCTTGATAATGCTTTACATCTGCATATTTGATAAAATCATCTTTAGACATAATTATAAATTTTTTCTTCATAGTTACTTAATTACGTATGCAATTTGAAAAACATTTCCATCAACCAAAGAATAAGTTTGTATATTGTTATCTCTATCAAATCCTAGACTAACAATAATTTCACCAGTTTTTAATACTTGATCTTGTGGTAATGAAATTGTTTTTTTACATTTTCATCAAGACAATAGATTTTATGGGGATAACCATTTTCTGGTGAATATAAAAAGTTATGTGTATATATAACTTCTTTAGCATAAGAAGACATTGTTTTAAAATCATCAGGATGAATATTGGTATTATCAACAATCGGTGAATAAATTAAAGTTGCATTTTGTGATGTTTCAACATATTCATTTCTTTGCTTTGTTAAATGTATACCATAAATATAATCTCCAATAATTGACATCATCATTAAAGATGCTATAAAGACAAAGAAAATCTTAAATATCATTTGTTTCTTATTATTAACCAATTGACGCCACCCTAAATACATTGGACGCATTTGATGTAGTTTTTTATAACGATAATAGAAATATTGAAATTCCGCTGATTCAAAAGATCCACTTAATGCACGTCGTGTTGCTCCACGAGCTGGCATAAAATAGCTGATCAAAGACATCAAGACAATAATAAAAATACAACCTAGATAATAATTCCAATTGAACTGCAATGGTATGATTGTATCCACAATAAGAATGAAAATATTTCCAACAATCACATAAGCAATACTTGCAACTATAATAGATAAAAGTGCTAATAACATGGCTTGGATAAAAACAATATAATAGACCTGCCGTTTTGTTGCACCAATTCCTCGTAATAAAGTGTAATCATTCTTACGATTTTCAAACGAGGCAATTGTCAATCCTGAAACAATAATACATCCAACAATAAATAAAACAAATTCCACAATCACAATTAAGAAATTAAGTTGAGATTTTGAACCAATATCTTGATTCAAATCAAAGACTCTATCTAATCTTATATCTCCATGAACACTTATATTTTCTTGTTTATAAGTATCAATATAAACAGCATATTTTTTGTGGTGTTGTTTGTTTTCCTAAAAGAATATCTGTATCCCCACTTTCTTGTAAGATACCAACAACTTTCCATTGTCCCACTGCATTATAACACTCATCGTTTCCATCTGATGTAGGTTGATAATATCGATATGCTACCTCAATATTTTGGTCAAGTTTTATATCATAACCCATACGCTTTAGGGTACTTTCCTTAATGGCAACTTCGTTTTCTTTTTTAGGAAAATGACCATCTTTTAATTGAATTGATAAAATATCCTTATTTCCTTCAATATAATGAATGGAATCATCTCCATATGAGTATCCGATATCAGCCACAAGGGCATACTCAAAATCAGCATCCTTAAACATAGTCTCTTTATTTTGATAAGTTATAGGTGTTTTTAAGATTTCATCTTTATCATAAGGTGTATAACTTATATAATCATAATAACCATGTTTTGCTTGTGAATTTAAAATATATGAATTGAGTAAAAGCGGTGTTAAAAAGGTAATCATCATAATAACAAATGAAAGAGCAATCAATGTGACCAAAGTCACTTTGCTATCGTTACGATGGGTTTTTAAATCTTGAATTGCAAAATGATGTAGTAAATTATTTTTCATCTGTATCACCCACAATCTGACCATCACTAATCGTAATAATACGATCGGCTTGAGAAGCTATCATATCATCATGTGTGACCAAAATGAGAGTTTGCTTATATTGACGTTGTGACAATTTTAACAGTTCAACAACTTCCAAAGAACTTTTGGCATCTAGATTTCCTGTTGGTTCATCGGCCAAAATAATAGCTGGTTTCATAGCCAAAGCTCTTGCAATGGCAACACGTTGTTGTTGACCACCAGAAAGTTCTTTGACAAAAGCCGTTTTCTTTTCTTTTAAACCTAATAAATCCAAAAGTTCATCAATAAATTCATGATCTTCTTTTAAATGATCTAAATGAATAGGTAAAACAATATTTTCAATAACATTTAAACTTGAAATCAAATTATAGAATTGAAAAACAAATCCCATACGGCGACGACGATAACGTGAAAGTTGATCATCACTCATATCATATAAAGAATTTCCTTCTAATAAAACCACTCCATGTTGAGGTTTTGTTAATCCTCCCATCACATGAAGAAGTGTTGATTTTCCACTCCCACTCTTTCCCACAATAGCAACAAAACTTCCTTCTTCAATTGTAAGATTAATATGTGAAATCGCATCAACCTTATTTTCATCATATCCATAACTCTTTCTTACATCTTTTAATTCTAATAGTGCCATACACTTTCCCTCCTCACTATCTAATATAAACTTCTTTTCTTACTCGATAGTGACTGTGTATTTATTTTTTGTTTCTTTTTGAGGCAAGAGGATTTCAAAAACAGCACCTTGATCATTATAGATATAAATACTTCCATGATGATCTTGAATAATTTCTTGAGAAATCGATAATCCAATTCCTATTCCTTGATGAGATTGATATTCACTTCGATAAAAACGTTCAAACAAATGAGGGATATCTTCCTCTATAAAACCATCTCCATGATCATGAATTATGATTTTCATATAAGATGATTTTTCTAAACAAGTGATATCAATTGATGAATGAGATTTTTGTTCAATACAATTCTTTAAAATATTTTCAATGGCTTCTTTCATCCATTGAAAATCACAATAAATCATTTGATTTTCTCCTTGTATTTTCAAATGAACATCATTATCTTCCATCAATGGAAATAATTGTTCTTGAATAGAATCTATAATCTCACTAAAAAGATAATCTTTTTTATGATATTCAATAGAATGAGAATCAAGTTGAGCAAGTTGTAATAAATCTTCAAATACAATCTTGTATTCTTTGAGTTTGAAAAAACAATTTGTTTCAAACAAATTTCGATGTTGTTTCCCTTGAGTCATTTCTAATAAAAGATCTTCTTTTAAAAACATGGCTGTTAATGGGGTTTTGATTTGATGAGATATATTTTCAATATAGTTTTTTAATTGATTTTGTTCATGATGTAAACGTTCTAACATCCCCTGCATTCTGATATTTAAGATATGAAGATGAGATGATAAAACAGCAATATAGCTTTCTCCATCAATAAGCGGAAAGGTTTCTGCTTTTTCTTCAATAATCATTTGACACATCTCTATTAAAGTTAGAAGTGATTTTTTTAAATGTTGAATATATCTAAAATGGATGATGATTATAACAAAAGAAAGACAAAGAATAATATAATAAAAAAAAGATATTTTTTTGTGATAAGAGCCACTATTGAAATCATCATAATCATTAATAAAAACACAATACAACCTATTGAATAGAGCGATTGACTTTTTCTTAAATGCTTCTCCATCGATACCCAATCCCCCTCACTGTTTCAATATAGTCCATTCCTTTATAAGTTCCTAACTTTTCTCTTAACCTTTTCATATGTACACTCACCGTATTATCTTCAATATAATTTCCTGTACGTTCTTCAATAAATTCGATTAATCTTTCTCTTGTCACAACCACGCCTTGATTTTGAACCATTAAAAATAAGATTTCATACCCAATAGCACTTAAGAGAATCTCTTGTTGTTGTTTGAAAACATGATATTTTTTTATATCAATATATAAATCATTTGTTTCAATAACATCCTTGTTTTTAAGAATTCGTCGTGAAATACTATGCATTCTCGCTAATAATTCATTGACACGAAATGGTTTGCTAATGTAATCATCGCCACCAGCATTTAAAGCCTCTACCAGTGTTTCTTCATCAGTTCTAGCAGTTAAAAACAAAATTGGAACTTGGCTGACTTGACGAATTTGTTGACATAATGTCACACCATTACCATCTGGTAATTGAATATCCATAATAATTAATTCAATATCATGAATATCTATATTCAGTGTCTCTTTGATTGTATAGGCTTGTTTCACTTCATAATTTTTCATTGTTAATAAATCATATAATGTTTCTTGGATTCCCAAATCATCTTCTACAATTAATATCATTCTCATCACATCCCCCTACATTCCATTCTATCAAAAAAAGAATAGTCATCTATTCTTTTCCTTACTATAAACCCATAAATTCTTAATTTGATTTTTAATTTCATCAAAACGATAACCTTTTTGACTATGTTGACGACTATTTGGATCATTAACATAAATCAATCCATTTTTATATTCTCTAAGAACAATAAAATGTCCTTCAGTTGTAAATATTCCTGGTCCCACACTACAAATAATGGGATGATGCTGCTCTAATTCTTGCTTAATCATATCTTCATTTAAGGACATCTGACCCGCATTAACCCCAAAACATCTTGCTCCTTCATCCATTAATCGCCACGATGTTCCAGCTTGAGTATAATAACCTTTTTGATAAGCATATTTTGCAATCACATAAGGATTTAAAGAAGCATTGTTTTGTAAATAACTTAAAACCATTGATAAACATGTTGGACCACATCCATTCACAGCTATAAAATCATCCCCATATTTGCGATATCCCCATCTTGTATCCCATTGTAAAAGTAAAGGAATTTCTTGAGATTTTAAATCTGTTTTTAAATCTAAAGAAAGGTTTTGGGGTTGACGTAAATAGTGTGAAACAAATGGAATTGTTTCTTTATTATGCATTGCTAATTTTAATAATGAAGGTGGAATATCATCCTGATGTTGCATAATATATGACCAATCTGCAGATTGGTCATAAGCAGCATCCATATGTACATCTTCTTTTAAGACATAGTGGTCTAAAAGTAAAATAATGAATGGAATAATGATAATTGCGATAAATACAATGATTTTACGTTTCATACTCACATCTCCTTACAGACACTAGTATAATCAATAAAGTAAGGAAATTGTTTAACAAATTCTTAAGATTTTCTTAAAATGGTTGACGTGGTAAAATAACTTCAAAACAGTTTGACGATTTTCACTTGTCACTTTAATATGTCCATGATGTAAATCAACAATCATTTTTGCAATTGAAAGCCCTAAGCCTGATCCTCCAGTTGTTGAAGAACGTGATTCATCTAAACGATAGAATTGTTCAAAAATACGATTCAGCTTATCTTTTGGAATCGTGTTCCCTACATTAGAAAATAAAATATGGCTATAAATCCCCTCATGATATGCTTTAACTTGTATAGTTGAAGAAGCATCACCATAATAAAAAGCATTTTTAAAAATATTATTAAAGACTCTAGCAATTTTATTAGGATCAGCATATATCATAAAATCATTTTCAACATCAATAGAAACTGTTTGTTTTTTTTCGAAAGAATAGGATAAAATTCTTCTTTCATCTGTTCTAATAAATAAGATAAACAAACATCTTCTTGATGTAATTGATTGTAGGCTTGATTTAATTTTGCAATATCAAAAAATTCATTAATTAATTTTTCTAATCGATACGCTTTTTCTAATGTCATATGGGTATACTTTTGACGTAATTCATCAGGTAAATCATTCGTTTCATCTAATAAACATAAATAACCAATAACTGAAGCCAATGGAGTTTTAATATCATGAGCAAGATAAGCAATCATATCAACTTTATGTTGTTCCTCTTGAATAGCTTTTTTCTCATTTTCTAAACTTTCTTTCTTTAATTCATTTAAATCATTTTCTAATTCAAATAAAGATTCATCCAAAATAATTCTTTGATCATTTTTTTGAAATAAGATTTTTCATTTGTGAAAAGACTTGTGATATTTTTTGAATTGCATATATTTCTACAATCAATGAATTTAATAATAGTGCAGCTAATAAAGTCATAAAAAACAAAAGCAGTTTGATTTTTCAAAATAAAATTAGCAAAATCCCAGCCAAATATTTCTTGTATAAAATTAATCACTGCGCCATTATAAAAATGATCTACAAAAAAAATACATCAACAATAAAATAACAATCGATATCACAGCAATCATAACATGTCTTTTTAATATTTCTTTTTGAAATCTTCGTGTATAATCCTTAGCCAATTTTATAACCTACTCCCCATACTGTTTGAATATATTTTGGATTCTCAGCACTATCATTCATTTTTTCTCTTAAATGACGAATATGCACCATAATTGAACTACTTGAATTTGTATAATATTTTTCACCCCATAAATCTTGAAAGATCTGATCAACAGTAACAACTTTTCCTTTGTTTTCACAAAGTAACCAGAGAATAGAAAATTCAGTTGGGGTCAAGGATAAGTTTTCGTTATTTAACAAACATTGATGATTATCTTGATCAATCGTTAAAGCTCCTATGGTAATGATGTTTTCATTTTGTTGTGGTGTCATCATCTTATAACGACGTAATTGAGCTTTCACACGAGCCATTAATTCTAATGGTCGAAATGGTTTTGTCACATAATCATCAGCGCCAATAGTTAGACCAGTGATTTTATCAATCTCAGTTTCTTTAGCAGTTAACATTATAATAGGAAATGTATATGCTTCTCGCATTTTTTGACAGATTACTAAACCATCAATATCTGGCAACATAATATCTAAGATAGCCAAATCTATATTTTCATGAAAGCACAATGTAAAGCATCTGTTCCATTATAAAACTTAAAAACTTGATATCCTTCATTTTTTAAATAGAGTTCTACTAAATCAGCAATTTTCTTTTTCATCATCAACAACTAAAACATTCATATTCCCACCCCTTTTCCCTATTATATTACATAAATAATGTGAATATCTTAAGAATTTATTAACAAATTGTCAAAAAAGATAAATGAACACTATATCATTCATTTATCTTACCATTTATAGAAAATCAATTGTTTTTCTTTGTTCATTAAGTTTCCTTCTTAATCCTTTTTTAACTTTTTACCCTTATATTTTCTCTTTTAAAATTATATCAATAGCTTTGGCAAAACCGTCATTTTCACATTCATCAACAACTCGATATGCTAATAATTTAATTGTATCATCAGCATTTTTAGGAGCAAATGAATAAGGAAACAATTGAAATAAAGTGAAATCATTCATACCATCTCCTAAAACAGCAATATCTTTCTTATCAATCTTTTTAAGCTGTGCTACTTGTTGTAAAATCAAACCTTTTTGGGCATTTTCATTTGTGACTTCCACATTATCCTCAAATGATGATAAATATGAAATTGTTGGAATACGCGCTAATAACTCTTTAGTCGGTGTAATATCACTAGCATTCAATGAAAAAGCTTCAACCTTAATAATATCTAAATCTCTCTGTAGAAACTCTTGAATATCACTAAATTGTTCAAGAAGATTACAAGGACAATTTACAAATGAACCATTTTTATCATAATCTTCTTTACGATTTCCAAATCTTTTAATTCCTCTTTCAATAAACTGTTCTTGTACATAACTTGGTTGATATCTTGTATAAAAACCTTTGGTTGTAAAAACCATATAAGGAACATGAGCATTCTCAAAGATTTGAATAATATCAGCAAATACACTTTTATTTAAATAGCAACTCATAATCACTTGACCATCTTCATCGCAATATTGAGCACCATTTCCTAAAATAGCATGACATCTTATGTCATATTGATCTAAGATAGAACGAACACCATAAAAAATCACGACCTGATGCAATAGCAAATTCAATTCCATTTTCTTGTAATTGCTGAATTGCTTTTAAATTAGCTGGTGAAATTCCA
>ENA-OQAB01000759-OQAB01000759.1-human-gut-metagenome-genome-assembly--contig:-NODE-759-length-16480-cov-3.393139_pt1 | contig 16480 bp, 17 predicted proteins | sample MGYA00242490_ERZ504517 | MGnify/ENA primary metagenome ERZ504517 (study PRJEB26092, sample SAMD00036298) | human gut metagenome | host: Homo sapiens | study: EMG produced TPA metagenomics assembly of...
TAGAGCTTAAAAAAATCTTTTAATTACATATTCGATTTATATACTAATATCAACTGTTCAATAACACGATTTAACTTTTGGAGATACAAACAAAAACTTCTACTCATTATAGAATTAGATAACTGAACCTATGTATAATAGATTCCGTTATCTAATTTTTAGTCTACTCCATTGATTCCCGAATAATACGCAAAGTTTCTTTCTTATACTCCTTGCGGTCATATTCAAATCCTCTACACATCCAACAACTACAGGGAGTACCTGTAGTTTTCATTTGTCTTTTGCCAACTCAAACCAATGAGGATGTTCATAATAGTTTCCATCCTCACGGATAACACAATGCCCATAAGCGGCATATAGAATCATACGAGCCTTAAACACACGAGCCATTTGTTGGCGTCTCCAAAATTTGTTTCTTTTGTCCATCGTCTTTTTCTATTAAAATTAGGATGAACAATGATGTTATTGGGGTGAGATTTAATATATCCATAGCATTGTGTATTTTTACCATTTTATAGCTTTTGTGAAAGCCTCGCAAGCCGTTCCTTCAACAATTCGCCATACTTTTCTTTTAATTCATCACTTAGGAAAGAGCTTTGAATGACAGTCTCAAACTTGGGCAATAGTTTGATATACTTATTTATCAGCCGTTCTACAATCACATTCTCTATACCCAACGTAGCTGCTGACCTGATAAAATCTTCTCTTTGAAGCTTTTTCTTCCGACCATTCAAGGTTAATGCCAACTCTTCGTCATCTTTAGGATTGATGATAGCCACATTTAACAAATCGTAAGCAGGGGTCAAACGTATCATATCTGCCACCTCATACAAAGAGAAGTTTTTCAAGTGCATGTCGTTATTTCCTGTCAACCAAGAGAAAAGCACCAACTCAAAGAAATTGGTAACATCCATTTTAGGTAAAGACGAGTATTTTAAAACAGCCTTGCCGATACGTTCATAGCTACTCTTGTATTTATGCTCTGTTTGCCTTTCGGTCAGTTGACACATATCTTCCATCGCAATCTTCTCTCCGGCAGAAGTCCTGTCAATTCGACGGGTAAGATAGCATAGCGTATCATCTGCCATCCGCATCAGCGTATGAGGAACTACCTCAATACGAGCCACCTCTGCAAGGTGCATGGTTAAGTCCTCGACCTCAGGCATCATTTCATATTGCGAGGTCTGAGGCTTACAGATATAACCGCCCCATAGCCCGACAATAGTCAATCGTTTGCTTCCCTCATGCTCATTCAAATGCAAGGATAATTTCGGCTGAACACCAGTCAAAGATGTTTGGTCTTGGATGATTTGCAGAGCAAGCTGATCAAGTTGCTCTGTCGTATAATCAAGAACTGGTAATGTTGTTGTTCCGAAGAACTTCTTTATGCAAGCCGTATGCATATCCTTTTCCCCTTTTAAGAGCGGACGATAACAATATAAGCAATTACACATGGCTTCCCTCCTTTTCTTCCAAAGGAATAACACTTACTGCTCCGATACAATCTTTGCAGCATGTCAGCAACAACGCCATCCGGTCAAGAATACTGATGTCTGTATTCCGCAATGCAACATCCAACAACCATCCTTCAGGAATCAGACCGTCGAAAAATGGGAATAGCACAGGACTTGTATATGCTTCCTCCTGCAAAGGCAATGTCATGCTAACCGCCTTTGCCTTTTCAAGAGAAAGATATTCCGGCAAATAGCAGAACTCATATCCTGCATCGTTTTCTGTCAGAATCCCCGCCAATTGGTCTTTGTAAAATATATGGGCTTGTCTCATTGATTATCAATTTTAGAAGTTGCTACCATTTCATAATTGAAAAAGTCAAGGAGCTGATTCACTTTATCAAGACGCAGCGTTTCCTTTCCCTGTTCGAGGTCTCGCACAAAGCGCAATCCTACCCCCGACTTCAACGAAAGTTCTTCTTGCGTCAGGTTATACTGCTTTCGCAACAGCTTGACCGTAGTAGAGAGATTATTCATAAGCATTTAATTTTATACCTTTTCGGGTACAAAGTTAATATAAATATCTCACATTATACCACAAGGGGTATAATTTATTTCATTGTCAGCATTATTATATCAGATAAGGTATAATATAGTAAGATTCAAAACTACAAATTAAAGTACACAAGCACTACTCTACACTTTTTCAAGCGAATAATTCAGTTTCGCTACACTTTTTCCAACGAATCAAATATTTCATTGCACCAGACTAATAAAAATTCCACCGCAAACCACAGAAATTCCAAGAAAACCACTACCTTTGTATTCAACAAGCGTTCTGTAACATACCTGCGGAAATGCCCTATCATTCAACACCTTGTATCTGATAGTGGACATTCCATAAAAGAGCTGAAAAGAAGCGGTACAACACGTATATGCAAAGCAATGAAATACAACGGTTTGCATTTGTCCCTACATTCTGTGTATTTGTCAAAACAGAGGTTGTACCGATTAAAATGAATGGTCACTGATAATCAGTGATGTAAATATGCTATTCCGGAAAGTCCCCGTTGGTTGGTTTTAAAAGGCCGTGACGTTTCAGCCGGAATGATTTTCCGGAAAATATATCTTTCAGAAGCGGAAGCTGGAGAACAATTGTACGAGACCAAATCCGTTGTTCGGTCTGAGGCTAAATCCGATTGGAGATTTTATTACAACCAGAGATTTTTAAAGCAGTTTTGATAGGTGCAAGTATTGCCATCTTGGGACAGTTTATGGGAGTAAATGCTGTTCTTTATTATGGCCCTTCTAATTTTTGAACAAGCAGGTTTGTCTGGTGGAGATGCTTTGTTCAGTCAGGTATTAGTTGGAATTGTAAACGCAGTAACTACGGTAATTGCTGTCTTTATTATAGATAAAATAGGACGTAAGAAACTTGTATATTATGGAGTTTCCGGTATGGTATTTCTTTATTATTGATAGGTTTTATTTCCGTTTCTCAACGACATTTTAATTTGCCAAATACATCTTATTAATCTTTTCTTATTCTATGCTTTTTTGCTGTGCCATTTCTATCTGTGCGGTCATTTTCGTTTTGCTTTCAGAAATGTATCCTACACGTGTCCGTGGAATGGCAATGTCCATCGCTGGATTTGCATTGTGGATAGGTACTTATCTTGTAGGCCAGTTAACCCCCTGGATGCTTCAAAATCTGACTCCTGCAGGAACCTTCTTACTATTTGCAATCATGTGCGTACCTTATATTCTAATTGTATGGAAATTAATTCCGGAGACTACCGGTAAATCTTTGGAAGAGATAGAAAGATATTGGATGAAAAATAATCGACCTTATAATTAAATGATAAATTATGGATTTTAAAGAATTAGCAAAGCTTTATAAAAATGAGCTGTTAGAGAATGTTTTGCCTTTTTGGTTGAATCATTCTCAGGATCTTGAATTTGGAGGTTATTATACATGCTTGAACCGTAATGGTGATGTATTTGATACTGATAAATTCATATGGTTGCAAGGGCGCGAAGTCTGGTTGTTCTCTATGTTATATAATAAAGTGGAGAAGAAACAGGAGTGGTTGGACTGTGCTATTCAAGGCGGTGAGTTCCTGAAGAAGTATGGCCATGACGGCAATTATAATTGGTATTTTTCTTTGGATCGTCAGGGAAATCCATTGGTGGAACCGTATAATATCTTTTCGTATACGTTTGCTACGATGGCTTTCGGGCAGCTTAGTCTGGCGACCGGTAAGCAGGAATATGCTGATATTGCCAAAAAAACTTTTGATATTATTCTTTCTAAGTAAATAACCCTAAAGGAAAATGGAATAAGTTACATCCTGGTACACGTAATCTAAAGGGTTTTGCTTTACCTATGATTCTTTGTAATCTGGCATTGGAAATAGAACATTTATTAGATGAAAAAATTCTATTGAATACTATTGATACTTGTATTCATGAAGTAATGGAAGTATTTTATCGTCCGGAATTGGGAGGTATTATTGTAGAAAATGTACTTGAAAATGGTGAATTATCTGATTCATTCGAGGACGTCAAGTTACTCCCGGTCATGATATTGAGGCTATGTGGTTTATTATGGATTTAGGTAGGCGTTTAAATCGTCCGGAATTGATAGAGAAAGCTAAGAATATCACTTTAACTATGGCAGAGTATGGATGGGATAAAGAATATGGTGGTTTGTTCTATTTCATGGACCGTAAAGGATATCCGCTTCAGCAGTTGGAATGGGATCAAAAATTGTGGTGGGTACATATTGAAACATTGATTTCCATGATTAAAGGCTATCAGTTAACTGGTGATAAGAAATGTCTTGAATGGTTTAAGAAAGTGCATGACTATACTTGGAGTCATTTTAAAGATACGGAATATCCGGAGTGGTATGGATATTTGAATCGTCGTGGTGAGGTATTGTTACCTTTGAAAGGCGGTAAGTGGAAAGGCTGTTTCCATGTACCAAGAGGGATGTATCAATGCTGGCAAATATTAGAGGATTTGAGTATGAATAATTAATAAAGATAATACCATGAAGAGAAAAATATTTTTGACCTTGTGTTTTATCATGATTGTTGCTTCTACAGTCTATGGTGGAGATAATAGAGTAGGGCTAACTTTAATTCCACCGGGTACCATTACCAATAAGGTTGATTTGGATATTCGTGCAGGTATAGTGAATCAAGGAACAGAACAACAAGACTTTAAAATTTCTATTTACTTGAATAATGTGGAACAGCAGTCTTTACTACACTATTCTACAATAACACTGCCCATAGGAGCATCACATAGTATTAAATATGTATTGAATACTACCGATAAAGTGGGAAATAATCGTATTATCCTGAGAGTAGAAGATGGAAAACAGAGTTATGAAGTTACTAAGAAATTTGAAGTAATAGAGTCTGATATTCGTTCTACTCGTCTTATTGACGGGGCTTGGGCAGGTATCTACCATTGGAGTGAAATAGAAGGAAAACATTGGAACGCTGATATAAAACAGATGACAGATGCCCAATGGCATGAAATGGTGCGGTCTATGCACAATATTGGTATGGATGTCATTGTAATTCAGGAAGTATTTCGTAATCAAGAATATGTGGGACAACATAAAATGAACGTTGACAATTATCCGGGTAAGGCTTTTTATCCGTCAGAACTTTATCCGGATAGGGTACCTATTATGGCGCATGATCCGTTGGAGGCTATTCTTAGTGAGGCTGATAAACTGGGGATGTCGGTTATGATGGGTGTGGGAATGTTTGCATGGTTCGATTTTTCTGCGGAATCTCTTGAATGGCACAAACAAGTGGCCAAAGAATTGTGGAATAAATATGGAAGTCATCCTTCTTTTTATAGTTTTTATATTTCAGAAGAATGTGCCGGAAACCTTTATAATTCGGAGCAGACCTATGAAATGCAGTTAGTGAGAAAAAAGGAAATTTGTGATTTCTTCCGTGAATTCAAAAAGTATATCAAAAAGTTTGCACCAGAAAAACCTATTATGCTTGCAACAAACAGTATGGGAGTATTGGATGGGGCAGATGCATATCCCGCTTTACTGCAGAATCTTGATATTTTATGTCCGTTTGGCTTTGCACGTATGCCCAAAGGAGATTTAACAGGAAAAGAGGCTGCTGATATATTGCAGAATTTCTGTGACGATGCAGGGGCACATTTGTGGTTTGATCTTGAGGCATTTTTATTTAATCCGGACAATTCTCTATATCCGCGTCCCATAGAAGAAATCATTCATGATCTGACATTGCTTGATAATTTTGAAAAGGTACTTTGCTATCAGTATCCGGGGGTATTTAATGACCCTAAGATGTCTCGTAGAATAGGTGAGAAGCGCACTATTAAGTTATATCAGCAATATCAGAAGTATATGAATGATGTGAAGCGGATGCGTAGAAACAATAAATAAAACCTTTTGTATAATTAAATTTTGTATTATGAAAATTATTAAAAGAATTTCTATTCTTTGCCTATGTTTGTCGTACATGATATTATCGTCATGTTCAGATGATTACGGAGCTAATCCGTTTGACAATTCACCATTTACGGTATCCAAATTGCCAAAGGTGCTTTCGTTTGAACCCATTGAAGGTAAGGCGGGTACTGAGGTTACTATAGTCGGCGTTAATTTCTCTACTGCTACCGATGTGGCTTTTGATGGTAAAAAAGCTGAAAGCTTCGAGATTATTGATGATACCACTATCAAAGCCATAGTTAGTGAGAAAACTACGACAGGTCCTATATCGGTAACTAATGAGAAAGGTACGCGTGCTTCAAAAGAGAAATTTACGTTTATTAAAGAGGCTGCGGATGATACACCATTGGATGTCAATTTGGCGGAAGGCAAGGGTGTAACGGTATCCATTAATGAGGCGGCTAATTTCCATATAACAAATGGTAAATATGAAAATGCTTGGCAAGTAGTTGACGGAGCAACTCCTGCGGCCGAAGGTTGGTTTATTATAGACCTTGGAGATGTATATACTTTCGATAATATTGTCACAGCTTGGGATATGGGAGCTTATGCTACTGATTATGAACTTTTGGTTTCAGAGGATGGGGAGCAATACACTTCAGTTTCTCACACGACAGATTGGACTACTGCAAATACTGAAGTATCAGGTATTTTTACTGTTGGAAAACAAGATATCACACTTACTTCAGCTGTAAAAGCCCGTTATGTAAAAGGTATTGTAAAAGTATGTAATTCACCGTGGGCGATGACAGTTTGTGAGGTTGAAGTTTATAAGAGAAATGCTACTGGTGGAGAGGATGATACTCCGTATGATGAAAATATTGCTGTAAGTAGAAGTGTAACGGTATCCACTAATGAAGCTGCTAACTTTCATATAACAAATGGCAAATATGAAAATGCTTGGCAGGTAATTGATGCTGGAGCAAGCCCTATGGCTGAAGGTTGGTTTATCGTTGATCTTGGTGATGTAATGAGTTTTAATAATATTATTACTGCTTGGGATATGGGAGCTTATGCTACAGACTATGAACTCCTTATTTCGGAAAATGGTGATAACTATACTACAATTTCACATACAACGGACTGGACTACCAATAATATCGAACCTGTTGGAGTTTTCAATGTAGGTAAACAAGATATTAAACTCGGTAATTTAGTGAGGGCTCGTTATATAAAAGGTATCCTAAAAGGATGTAATTCACCATGGGCGATGACTATTTGTGAGCTTGAAGTTTATAAGCGGAAGGATGGCAGTGGTGATACTCCTACAGTGCCGGAGGATATAACTCCGATGAATACAAACCTGGCTTTGAATAAACCTATTACAGTTTCTTCTACGCTTTATCCGGTTCCGCAAGAAGCTGTAGATGGCAATACTACTATTTCTAAGTGGGCTACTAATGATGTTAATACAGCGGAACATTCTCTGGTAATAGATTTAGAACAAGAATATACCATCAATAATATTGATATTTATTGGGGGTATAATAATCACAGTATCAAAACAAAAATCTTAGTTTCTTCTGATGGAATTAATTATACAGAATGTGCTTCAGAAAATTATAACCCGACAGCTCAGGCTGGAGAAGTAGTTATACATAATATAGCATTCAATAGTATAAAAACTCGTTATGTGAAAGCTGTTTTTACAGCATATATGAAAGAATGGGGACTTTGGTGCTATGAATTTGAGGTTTATAAACGATAATATTTATTACTGATAATATGAAAAAAGCATATATAATGGTCGTGATGTTTGCGACTCTTTCTTTAAGTACATTTTCAGCTTGTGGTGATACGAGTACTGCACCGCCACCCACTGTTTTAAATCCTGATGATGATAATTCTGATGGTTCGGATGAGGGAGAAGGGGATGAAACGAGTGAAATGACTCGTATTTATGACGTAGTGAAAAAAAATCAGCTTGCTTATATTCGTTCTTTGCAAATATCCAGTGGTGCGATTAAAGATAATGAGCAATCTAATAGTCGGATTTGCCCTTATTTTTCCAACTTTGCTGTTATGGCATTGTTGAAAAATCCGGTAATGGAGAATGTGGAAGTGGTGAAGAAATACATTACTTGGTATTTGAATAAACTTAATAGAACTAATATCAATCCTCATACAGGACAACCGGAAATAATAGGCTCTGTTTATGATTATTATGGCGATACAGAAACAACCCATGGCACATATGATTCGGTAGATTCTTATGCTGCTACTTTTTTAGAGATTGTAATGGAATTGGCAAAGTTATCAGAGGAGAATAAAAACTGGTTACAAGAGAAAAAAGACGATATTTCCTTGGTAGCAAGTGCTATGATAAATACTATAGATACTGAATCTTTTTCTATCCCGACGGATTTTACCTCGGATGATAATGACTATCTAAGCATAGCTAAACTTGATTATCCAGTAAAATATTTAATGGATAATTGTGAAGTAAATATGGGACTTAAAGCTGCTTTATGGCTGAAAGATAATGGGTTAATAGATAATGCGGTAGATTTTTCAACTTTTCTTGCTCAGAATACAGCGTCTGTAAAGGCGTTGTATAATGGTACTGTTTTCCGTTGGAATAAAGGAGCTAACGGAACAGGAACCCCTGATTTAAGTAAGTTCTATGCTGATGCTGTATGCCAACTGTATCCTGGTTTGTTCCAAGTTATTGAACCGGATAGTGAGATTGCCAATAAGGTATATACACAATTCAATAGAAATTTTGGAAGTTGGGCGAGTGGAACGACTTATGATGATTACCCGTGGACTATTATAGCCTATGCTGCAGCTACTATTAATGATGTAACAAGAGTAGAAACTTACGTTAAACATATTTATTCTTATAACTCTAAAGGGCAGCAGAAAGATAGGTGGTATAGTGCAGAAGCTGGTAGCCTGCTTTTGGCTATAGATAGAATACAAAATCCGATAGTGGATAGTCAATATTCACATATCAACTAATATTTAATATAATGATACTACATATGAAAAATTTGAGACAAAATAAAGGTGAGAGTTTGATTATGACCTTGTGTTTTGTTCTGTTATTACTCGTCCCGTCTGTAATATCAGCACAAAATTCAAACATTACCGGTAGGGTGGTGGATACTCAAGGTGAACCGATTATTGGTGCTACAGTTATGCAGGAAGGAACAACAAACGGTGTGATAACCAATGTTGATGGGGAATTTGTTTTTTCTTCTTCTGAAAATGTCACATTGATTATAAGTATGATAGGTTATCAAACTGTGACTTTGAAAGCTACCCAAGGACAACGTTTAAATGTAATAATGAAAGAAATGTCCTATGAATTGGATGGAGTAGTTGTGATAGGTTACGGTTCGGTAGCTAAAAAGGATTTGACAGGTGCCGTAGGAGTAGTTAGCGGAAAAGATTTAAAAGATATGCCGGTAAGTAATATTAATAATGTACTTCAGGGTAAAGTTCCTGGTATGACAGTTAGTTCCAGTAGTGGTACGCCGGGGGCTGGAAGTGTTGCTCATATTCGTGGTATTGGTTCTATTACAGGGTCTACCACTCCGCTCTATATTGTGGATGGACTTCCGCAGGATGGTATTGATTATTTAAATCCGAATGATATTGAATCCATTGCAGTTCATAAGGATGCATCTGTGGCAGCAATCTATGGTTCTCGCGGTTCAAACGGTATTATCATCGTTACTACAAAGTCCGGTAGTCTTGAGAAGAAGACAGAGGTGGCCTATGATGGATATGTAGGTTGGCAGGCTCCTTGGAAACAGTCCCTATATGCTTAATGCTGCCGATTATATTACTTATAAAAATATGGCTGCCGATAATGCAGGAGTAGACCGTCTTCCGGCATTTTTCTACTCAGGAAAATATTGATGCTGTACTGAACTTTGTGAATAAAAATTCCGGTCCAAACGGAACAGACTGGTGGAAACATATCACTAATGATGCTGCCTTTATGCACAATCATAATATCAGTATCAGTGGTGGAGGTAAAAATGTAGGAATTCTTTCCAGTTTGTCCTATACTGACCAAGATGGTATTGTGAAGGGTTCCAGTTATGAACGCATTTCATGGCGAAACAATTTTGACATGAAAATATCGAATCGTATTTCTTTGACGGCAAATGTGGGAATCATTGATGAAAAACGCCAATTGGTTGATGAAAGCGGTATGGCTACCGGTACTGTTTATACAGCTATGGGGGGGATCCTATTACTCCTGTATTTCGTAATAATTTGGTCGATGTTCCTGATTTCCTAGGTGATATTTACAATGGTTATGAGCCCAACAATCTTTATTCTCAATATGCAGGGTTCTTGTTCTCGAACAAACGTAACCCGGTAGGACAGATTGAAAGAATGCGCCAGAGCACTTATGAGACTCTTTTTGTAAAAGCAGGTGCGAATTTGGAAGTGAAACTTTTTAATTTCTTAAAGTTTAATTCTCGTTTTGGGATGGATCTTGCCCGTTCAACAACGGAGGGACTACAACCTAAGTATTTCTTGAATGCTTTTGACAAAGCTGATGAAAATACTGTAATAGCAAATAATTCCAGAAATAATTATTTTGTATGGGAACAGACATTGACCTATGATCAGACTTTCGGAAAATTCAAAGTAGGAGCTTTGTTAGGTACTTCTGCCGAGAAGACGTATGTATCAATTGTAAATGCTTCCATACAGGGAATTATTAATAACGATAAGGATATGGCTATTCTGAATGCCGGAACTATCAATCCTTCAGTGTCGGGGTATCCTTATGATAATTCAATGCTGTCATTCTTCGGTCGTGCCAGTTTGGATTATGATAGTAAATATTTATTGGCGGTAAATTTACGCCGCGACGGTTCTTCAAAGTTTGCTGATGGCCATAAGTGGGGTACTTTCCCGTCTGTGTCGGCTGCATGGCGCTTTTCCAGCGAAGCATTTATGAAGACTGCACATAGCTGGCTGGATGATGCTAAATTACGCGTCAGTTATGGTTTAATCGGTAATCAAAATGTTCCCGGCGGACTTAATTATTCTCAATATGGAAGTTCAATATACGATTACTATTGCTTCGGTTCTCCAACTACTCCTTCTATCGGTTCCGGAGTGATTACGGTGGGAAATCCGGTAATGGAATGGGAAACTTCCAAACAATTTGACTTAGGACTTGATTTGCTCCTTTTCAATAATAGTCTTGAAATTGTGGCTGATTATTTTCGTAAAGACATTGATAATATGTTGATGCAGGAACCGTTGCCCACAACATTAGGTTTCCCAATGTTTCCTTATTCTAATGTCGGTTCGATGCGCAATACCGGTTGGGAGTTTGGTATAACTTATCGTAAGGCTTGGAGTGATTTTAACTTTACTGCTTCTGCTAATATTTCTACATATAAGAATGAAGTCACTTCATTGGGTAATGGCGATGCAATCTATGGGCATGCATTTGATAATGTAACAGTATTGACCAAGACAGAGGTCGGACAGCCGGTAGGTTATTTTTATGGATATGCTACTAATGGTATTTTCCAGAATGAGGAGCAAGTGGAAGGTAGTGCGCAAAGAGAATCGGCCAAACCGGGAGATATTCGATTCAAAGACCTTAATAGTGATGATGTATTAGATGAACAAGATCGTACTAAGATTGGTGATCCTTGGCCGGATTTTGTGTATGGTTTATCCTTGGGCGCTACTTGGAAAGGATTTGATTTTAACGTATTCTTTCAAGGGTCACAAGGAAATGATGTTCTGAATATGACTCTCCGTGATTTTGAATCGGGAACCGGTACGATGAATGCCCGTGAAGATTTTCTGAATCGTGCATGGAATGGTGAAGGTTCTACGGATAAATACCATAGAATATCTGCCGAACAGGGACAGAATAGCGAAATCTCTGATTATTTTGTAGAAGATGGTTCTTATCTCAGACTGAAGAATTTGCAATTAGGTTATAATTTTTGTGAACGTTTATTGAAGATTAAAGGTATTAGCTACTTACGTCTTTATGTAAGTGCTCAAAATCTATTTACTCTTACCAAGTATTCAGGTCTTGACCCTGAAATTGGTTCCAGTAATGCTACTCTTAATGGTATAGATCAAGGGTTCTATCCCCAAGCGAGAATATGGACTGTTGGTTTAAATATTAAATTCTGATATAAAATGAAAAAGATAAAATTATTGATAGCATCTTTGGCAGCAATCTCATTCTGCTCTTGTTCCGATTTCTTAGATAGTACTCCTAAGGGGACTATGACCGAAGATAAGTTTTTCCTATCTCCTGATGCCGGGTATAGTACAGTTGTTAAATGTTATGATATGCTTGGGGATGCAATAGGTTATGAGATACCCCGTATGATGTTGTATAACATTGCTACTGATGATTCGGAAAAAGGCGGTTCGGATGCCAGTGACCGGCCTAGTGCTGCTGATTTAAGTTTCGGTCGTCCATTAGCTTCTAATGCGGATTTGGCTGCACTTTGGGAAGGCATGTATAAAGCTATTGCAAGATGTAATCTTTGTTTGGAAAATATCCCCAATAAACCTTTGGTAGATGCCGATGGTTATCCGATTGCGGCAGACGTGAAAGCCAGATATATAGGAGAGGTGAAATTTTTGCGCGCATTTTATTATTTCGAGCTCTGCAAAATTTTTTGGCGGTGTACCTTTGGTAGAGCGTTCATTAACAGTAAATGACAGTAAAAGCTTGCAAAGAGCTACTGAGGCTGAGACTGCAGAATTTATTATGAACGATTTGGCCGATGCAGCATTGGAAGAGAATCTTCCTAGTCGGGTTTCATTGCCGGAGTCGGAAATCGGACGTGTCACCAAGGAAGCCGTATGGGCAATGCAAGCACGGGTATATATGTATTTTGCCAAGGATGATGCTTCTTATTATGAAGATGCACGTGATGCTGCAAAAAAGGTTGTGGAATCAGGTTGTGAATTAGCTCCCAATTTCCAGTCACTTTTTCTGGAAGGGAATTATTTACTGAGTGAATCTATCTTACCGAATATACAAGGAGATGATCCTACCAATAATGTTTACGGTTCTTTTGTACCTGTATATTCTAATCCGAGAGGTTCTGTTGGTGCATATGGTTTTGATCAGCCTACTCAGAATTTGGTTGATGAATTTGAAGAAGGGGATCCCCGTTTGTTGTTTACTATTGTGCAGCCTGGTGATAAATTCCCCGGTACGGTGAAAGATGAAGTTTTGGATTTCTCCACTTACCCTAATACAGGTTATCATAGCCGTAAAGCTTTTTTGGTAGCTTCAAGAAGGGGACTAGGGTTTGGTGATGATGCCTGGACATTCAATATCATTCGTTATGCCGATGTTTTGCTGATGTATGCAGAGGCTTTAATTCAAACTAATGGTGATAAACAGACTATAGTAAAATGTATCAACGCAGTTCGTCAACGCGCTAATGATTCGCGTGGAGAAGATGCTGAAGCCGTTTCTCGAGTATTGACTATTCCTGATAAAGACTTGAAAATGGTAACTGTAAATGATGATTTATTGGAAGCTGTCAAGCATGAACGCAGGGTAGAGTTGGCAATGGAATATAACCGTTTGTATGATCTTAAACGCTGGAATTGTTACATTGAAACGATGAACGCATTTGCCAATTATCCTTATGCAAAGGGGCGCGGCGCGGCATTTAAAAAAGGAGTTAATGAATTGTTTCCTATTCCGCAGTCAGAAATTGACCGCTCTGGTGGTTCTATTAAGCAGAATCCCGGATATTAAGAAAATGGGTATTATTAATTAAAATAAGACGGGATAGTTGTATATTTGTAAACTATCCCGTCTTATTATTTTTAATGAGAGTATAATATTATTTTAAAAATAAAGCATATAGTGGGCATAATGAGTATTTTAATAATGATTGAATAATGGTTAGTATAGATATGAAGAAAATAGTTTGCATACAAATATTGTTATGGATGTCATGCCTGATAAATGTATCAGCGCAAGATTCTTACAAAGAATATGAGCAAAAGGTGTATGTGTCTTCCCAGGGCGATTCTTTGCAATATTGTTTGTTGCGTCCGGAAGTGGAGAAGCCGGGTGAAAAATATCCATTGGTACTATTCTTGCATGGTGCAGGTGAACGAGGTAATGATAATCGGAAGCAGTTAAAGCATGGGGGGCAAATGTGGCTTAATCCTGTCAATCGAAAAAAGTATCCGGCTTTTATTTTGTTACCTCAATGTCCTGCAGAAAATTATTGGGGGTATGAAATGCGTCCGAATTCTTTAGAACCTTTTGGGATGCCTGATAATCCGGAACTCACCACTACTATACGTACGTTGAAAAGTTTGCTTGACACTTTTCTTGATATGCCACAGGTAGATAAACTTCGTGTTTATATAATGGGGCTTTCTATGGGTGGAATGGCAACCTATGATATGGTTATTCGTTATCCTGAAATCTTTGCTGCTGCAGTTCCTATTTGCGGCACGGTAAATCCTGTCCGCATTGGAAAAGAACTAAGAGAAATTAAGTTCCGTATTTTTCATGGTGATACAGACTCTGTTGTAACACCTGAAGGTTCCCGGGAAGCTTATAAAGCATTGAAGGCTATTGATGCCAGCGTTGAATATATCGAGTTCGTAGGATGTGATCATAACAGTTGGAATCCTGCCTTTAATTATCCTGATTTTATGAACTGGTTGTTTAATCAAAAGAAAGAGAAATAATTCTCTTTCTTTTGATATGCATTGTCTGTTTTTTATACCCAGAAGTATAATCTTTAGTCAAACAAACTCTTGAACTTCTTAAAAATCTTCTCCTTAATAGAAATATTCGGCTTGAAGTTATCCGAACCTTCCATTTCTTCCAAGGCTTTTTTCTCCTCTTTATTCAGAGTTTCAGGTACATATACACTGACATTCACCAGTAAATCCCCGGTACCGTATCCGTTTACATTAGGCAAACCCTTGCCGCGTAAGCGGAGAACCTTTCCCGGTTGTGTACCCGATTCGATTTTCACCTTCACCTTACCGTCGATGGTGGGTATTTCTACCGCACCGCCCAATGCCGCTGTCGGAAAGCTGAGCAACAGGTTATAAATCAAGTCGTTTTCGTCACGAATCAGTTCCTTATCCTGTTCTTCCTCTACAAGAATCAGCAAGTCGCCCGGTACGCCGTTGTGCTTGCCGGCATTACCTTTGCCGCCCATGGAGAGCTGCATGCCTTCGGCTACCCCTTTCGGGATGTTTACGGTAACAACTTCTTCACCGTAGACGATTCCTTCACCGGCACATTCCTTACATTTATTCTTGATAACTTTACCTTCGCCGCCACAGGTAGGACAGGTGGTGCGTGTCTGCATCGTTCCGAGAATGGTCTGCTGGTTGCGGATTACCGTACCGCTACCTTTACAGGTAGGACAGGTTTCCGCGCCGCCGTCTCCCTCTGCACCGGTTCCGTGACAGTGGCTGCAGGGTACATACTTTTTCAGTTTGAATTTCTTCTCTACTCCGGTAGAAATCTCCTTGAGGTTCAGCTTCACCTTAACGCGCAAGTCCGAGCCGCGATAACGGCGTTGCTGTTGCGCGCCACCGCCGCCGAATCCGCCGAAACCACTGAAACCGCCGCCAAAGCCACCGCTGTGTCCGCCGAATATATCGCCGAACATGGAGAATATGTCGTCCATGGACATACCGCCGCTGAAACCGCCGAACGGTCCGCCGTTACCGGCGGCACCACCCATTCCGGCATGGCCGAATTGGTCATAACGGGCACGCTTGTCCGGATTGCTTAATACATCGTATGCTTCCGCCGCTTCCTTAAACTTCTCCTCGGCTACCTTGTCGCCGGGGTTTTTGTCGGGGTGATATTGGATGGCTTTCTTGCGATAGGCTTTCTTTATTTCTTCTACCGTTGCTGTCTTTTCGACTTCCAATACTTCGTAGTAATCTCTTTTTTTTCCATATAACTGTGTATGTTATTCTCCAACCACTACTTTGGCATGGCGGATTACTTTGTCGTTTAGCGTGTAACCGGTTTGTACGCAGTCCAGAATTTTACCTTTCAAAGCTTCGTCGGGAGCCGGGATTACGGCAATGGCTTCGTGGTAGTCTGTGTCAAGCGGCTGTTCTTTGGTTTCGATTACTTTGACACCGTTCTGGCCCAATACTGTCATAAACTTGTTGTAGATAAGCTCCACGCCTTCTTTTACGGCAGCTACATCGGTGGCGGTCTCCATGTTTTTCAGGGCGCGTTCAAAGTCGTCCACGATAGGAAGAATGCTGCTGATGCTCTTTTCTCCACCATTCAGGATAAGTTCGGCTTTTTCTTTCATTGTACGTTTACGGTAGTTGTCGAACTCGGCGGAGAGACGCAGATACTTGTCTTTCTGGTCTTCAATCTCTGCATTGGCCTTTTCCAATTCCTGAGCGAGTTTCTCTTCTTCAGTCAGGGCAACCTCTTCTTTTTCAGTTGTTTCCTCGCCGTTCTCATCTTGGACGGCTTGTCTCTTTCAACTCTTCTTCGTTGATGTTTTCTTTTTCTTTCGGGTCCATA
>ENA-OQAB01000760-OQAB01000760.1-human-gut-metagenome-genome-assembly--contig:-NODE-760-length-16472-cov-2.471826_pt1 | contig 16472 bp, 20 predicted proteins | sample MGYA00242490_ERZ504517 | MGnify/ENA primary metagenome ERZ504517 (study PRJEB26092, sample SAMD00036298) | human gut metagenome | host: Homo sapiens | study: EMG produced TPA metagenomics assembly of...
GGGGGAAATAACTATGGCAGAACGCAATGTTGGAACAGATAGGAAGAAAAGCCAAGGACGCAGAAACCATACTGCGCAGCCTGGAGACATCGGTTAAAAACAAAGTGCTTGTAAAGCAGCTGACGATCTGCGTACATATACAGATACTATCCTGAAAGCCAATGGGGCTGACGAGTGGCCAGGGGAAAAGAAAAGGGGATGCCGGAAGGCCTCCTGGATCAGGTCTGACACTGACCGGGGAGCGGATTCAGGGAATGGCTGAGGGTCTGTACCAGCTGGCAGAGCTGGAAGACCCTGTGGGGGAAGTACTGGGAATGAAAAAGCGTGACCCACGGATCTGCTCATCGGACAAAAAAGAGTCCCTCTGGGAGTTGTGGGCATTATCTATGAGGCAAGACCTAACGTTACGGCAGATGCCTTCGGACTTTGCTTCAAAACCGGCAATGCAGCTATACTCAAGGGCGGAAGTGATGCCATAGAATCCAATCAGGCTATTGTAGCCTGTATCCGCAGAAGCCTGGAGGCCTGCGGGGTCACTCCGGATGCGATATCTCTGATTACAGACACTTCCAGAGAGACAGCGGCAGCCTTCATGAAGCTGAATCAATATGTGGATGTACTGATTCCCCGGGGAGGTGCGGGGCTGATCCGCACCGTGGTAAATGAAAGCACCATTCCTGTAATCGAGACAGGTACCGGGAACTGTCATATTTATGTAGATGAGTCTGCAGATCTCGCTATGGCGGCGGAAATTGTCACGAATGCAAAGACCCAGAGAGTTGGTGTCTGCAATGCCTGTGAATCCCTCCTGGTGCACTGCAGGGTTGCGGAAGCCTTTCTGCCTCTTCTGGCATCCCGCCTGTCCCGGACACATGAGGTTGAACTGCGCGCCGATGAACGGGCGCTCTCCCTTCTGCCTGGCGCGGTGCCTGCCCAACCGGACGACTGGGGCAGGGAATATCTGGATTATATTCTGTCCGTAAAGATTGTGGACTCCCTGGATGAGGCCATTGCCCATATAAACCAGTATAATACCAAACATTCGGAGGCTATCATTACAAAGGATTATGCTCACGCCCAGAAATTCCTGGATGAAGTGGATGCAGCGGCGGTATATGTCAATGCTTCTACCAGATTTACCGATGGATTTGAATTCGGTTTTGGGGCCGAGATTGGAATCAGTACACAGAAACTTCATGCGAGAGGTCCGATGGGATTGGACGCCCTTACGACAACCAAATATATTATTTTCGGAGATGGTCAGATTCGATAAAATGAAAAGAAATACTTGCATAATATGCAAAAACGATGTATACTTATGCAAGTATTTCTTTTATGTATCGTAAAACGTTACTTTGGTAACGTGCGAAAGGTTTGTGTTGCATTTTGCGATGCAAGTGTTAAAATTAGAAAAAAGGAAGAAAGGATGTTGGTTGTATGATCAAAGTGGGAATTATTGGTGCCACCGGCTATGCGGGGGGAGAACTTGTCCGTATTTTAATGGGACATAAACATGCAGAATCAAGTGGTATGGCTCCAGGAGTTATATTGATAAAAAGTATTGTGAAGTGTATCAGAACATGTTTCAGATTGTTGATGCAGTCTGTATGGATGATAACATGAAAGCGCTGGCAGATGAGGTGGATGTCATATTTACGGCGACACCGCAGGGGCTTTGCGCATCACTGATCGATGAGGAAATCTTGTCCAAAGTAAAAGTCATAGATCTGAGCGCAGATTTCCGTATTAAGGACGTGGAGACGTATGAAAAATGGTATGGGATCGAGCATAAAAGTCCTCAGTTTATCGAGGAGGCAGTGTATGGACTTTGTGAGATCAACCGTGAGGATGTAAAACATGCAAGACTTGTGGCAAATCCGGGATGTTATCCGACATGCTCAACACTGTCAGTTTATCCGCTCGCAAAAGAAGGACTGATTGACATGAGCACGGTTATTATTGATGCAAAATCAGGAACTTCTGGAGCCGGAAGAGGGGCGAAAGTGGATAATCTTTACTGTGAAGTCAACGAAAATATCAAAGCGTATGGGGTGGCTGTTCACCGACATACACCAGAGATTGAAGAACAGCTTGGCTATGCCGCAGGCGAGAACGTACTTTTGAATTTTACGCCGCATCTTGTGCCGATGAATCGGGGAATTTTGGTGACGGCATATGCAGCCTTAAAGAAAACAGTGACCTATGAGGAAGTAAAGGCGATTTATGATAAGTATTATCAGAAAGAAAAATTTGTGCGTGTATTGGAAAAAGATGTCTGCCCGCAGACAAAATGGGTGGAGGGCAGCAACTATGTAGATGTGAATTTTAAAATCGATGAGCGGACGAATAGAATCATTATGATGGGAGCGATGGACAATCTTGTAAAAGGTGCGGCAGGTCAGGCGGTACAGAACATGAATCTGATGTTTGGACTGCCGGAGACGACAGGACTTGAGCTTGTTCCGATGTTTCCATAAAACAGTCAGGAGAAGGGTAACATGATTAGACAAATGACGATAGAAGATTATGAAGGTGTCTATGCACTTTGGATGAAGATTCACGGGTTCGGAATCCGGAGTATTGACGATTCGAAAGAAGGGGTCGAACGTTTTTTTGAAACGGAATCCAACAACAAGTATTGTCGCAGTGGAGGATGAAAAGATTGTCGGAAGTATCCTGTGTGGACACGATGGAAGAAGGGGATGCCTCTATCATGTATGTGTGGACGAAGCGTATCGGATGCACGGAATCGGACGGAGTATGGTAGTGAAAGCGATGGAGGCATTAAAAGAAGAGAAGATTAATAAAGTATCATTGATTGCGTTTATGGAAAACGATATTGGAAATGCATTTTGGAATGAGATCGGATGGACGAAGCGGGAAGATTTAAATTATTACGAATTTACGTTGAATGAAGCAAATATTACTGCGTTTAATAAATAAAAAGGAGATGGGCATGATGAAGATTGTAAAAGGTGGAGTGACAAAAGCAAAAGGATTTGAGGCGGCAGGTGTCGAGGCAAATATCAAGTATCAGGGACGTACAGATATGGCGATCATTTTCAGCAAAGAGCCATGTGTGGCGGCAGGAACATTTACGACGAATGTGGCAAAAGCGGCGCCGGTTACATGGGATCAGAAAATTGTAAAGGAAGGCAAAGTGGCACAGGCGATCATTGTAAATTCGGGGATTGCTAATGCCTGCACAGGGGCTGAAGGATACGGATACTGCAAAGATACTGCGGATGCGGCTGCGAAAGAGTTGGGGATTTCGGAAGACAGTGTTCTTCTTGGATCGACAGGAGTCATCGGAAAACAGCTTCCGATTGACCGCATCCAGGCAGGAGTAAAAATGCTTGCAGAGGCGAAAAGTGATACTGTTCAGGCCGGGACAGAGGCTGCAAAAGCAATTATGACGACAGATACCTGTGAGAAAGAGATTGCAGTGGAGATTGAGATTGGCGGCAAGACAGTCACGATTGGCGGAATGGCGAAGGGTTCCGGCATGATTCACCCGAATATGTGTACGATGCTGAGCTTTATCACGACAGATGCTGCGATTTCCAAAACAGCGCTTCAAAAAGCATTGAGTGAGGATGTCGACGATACTTATAACATGATTTCTGTGGATGGAGACACATCTACAAACGATACGGTGCTTGTCATAGCAAATGGAATGGCAGAAAACGAAAAGATTGTGGAAGGAACGAAGGAATACGAGGTGTTTGCAGAGGCGCTTCATGAGATTAATGAATATCTGGCAAAGAAGATTGCAGGAGATGGAGAAGGGGCGACTGCATTATTCGAAGTAAATGTTGTCGGAGCACAGACAAAGGAGCAGGCTGTCTTATTAAGCAAAGCAATTGCATGCTCGAATCTGACAAAGACAGCGATTGCGGGACACGATGCGAACTGGGGTCGTATTATCTGTGCGATGGGATACTCAGGAGCACAATTTGATCCAGAGAAAGTGGATTTGTTTTTTGAGAGTGCGGCAGGAAAGATTCAGATTGCAGAAAATGGAACTGCTGTAGATTACAGTGAGGAGAAGGCAACTGAAATTTTATCACAGCCGATTGTGACAGCAACAGCTGACGTTAAGATGGGTGATGCAAAAGCGACGGCATGGGGATGTGATCTGACACACGGATACATTGAAATTAACGCAGATTACAGAAGCTAATAAAGGGAGGAAAACGAAGATGAGTCCAAATATGCAAAAATTCTTAAGTAAAGCGGAGGTGCTGATCGAGGCGCTTCCATATATACAGAGATTTAACCGGAAAATTATTGTCGTAAAATATGGCGGAAGCGCCATGGTGGATGAAGACCTGAAAAGACGTGTCATAGAGGATGTAACCTTATTAAAACTTGTTGGGTTTAAGCCGATTATTGTGCACGGTGGTGGAAAAGAGATCAGCAAGTGGGTGGAAAAAGCAGGGATGAAGCCACAGTTTATCAACGGTCTGCGTGTGACTGATGCCGATACGATGGAAGTTGCTGAGATGGTTCTTGGAAAAGTGAATAAAAGTCTGGTACAACTTGTGGAGTCTCTTGGGGTTCGAGCAATCGGAATCAGCGGAAAAGACGGTGGATTGTTGAAAGTGGAAAAGAAACTGTCAGACGGCGCAGACATCGGATATGTGGGGGAAGTAACGCAGGTAAACGCTGAGATTTTGTACGATCTTTTGGAAAAAGACTTTTTGCCGATTGTATGTCCGGTTGGTCTGGATGATAATTTTGAGACTTATAACATCAATGCAGATGATGCGGCATGTGCGATCGCGCGTGCGATGGAGGCGGAGAAGCTTGCATTTTTGACAGATATCGAGGGAGTTTACAAAGATCCGAAAGATCCTAAGACGTTGATTTCGGAGCTGACGGTAGAACAGGCAGAAACGCTTATGAAAGAGGGCTACATCGGCGGAGGCATGCTTCCAAAGCTGCAAAACTGTATTGATGCGATTGAGAACGGTGTATCCAGAGTGCATATTTTGGACGGCAGAATCCCGCATTGTCTGTTGTTGGAAATCTTTACAAACAAAGGGATTGGAACTGCGATTTTAAAGGATGAAGAAAGTAGGTTTTACCATGAAAAATAATTATATTGAGACAGCAGAACAATCACTTCTTCATACATATAACCGTTATCAGATTGTTCTGGAAAAAGGAGAAGGCGTCTATCTGTATGACACAGAAGGAAAGAAATATTTAGATTTTGCAGCCGGAATTGCGGTATGTTCCCTTGGATATGGCCATCCTAAATATACAGAAGGTCTGAAACAACAAATGGAGAAGTTGTTACATACGTCCAATCTGTTCTACAGCGTGCCGTCAGCAAAAGCAGCAGAACATCTAAGACAAGTGTCTTGCATGGATCGTGTATTTTTTACAAACAGCGGAACAGAGGCGATTGAAGGGGCGCTGAAAGCTGCCCGAAAGTATGCTTATACGAAACAGAGTGGCCGGTATGAGTTTATTGCGATGAACCATTCCTTTCATGGAAGAAGTATGGGGGCGCTTTCCGTGACAGGTACAGAACAATATAGAAAACCATTTGAACCGTTGGTGGAAGGTGTAAAATTTGCCGATTATAATGATTTGGAAAGTGTGAAAGCACTTCTGTCTGACAAGACCTGTGCGATTATTTTGGAGACAGTGCAGGGGGAAGGCGGGATCTACCCGGCGGAAACCTCTTTTTTGGAAGGGCTTCGAGCGCTTTGCGACGAGCAGGATATTTTGCTTATCTTTGATGAGATTCAGTGCGGTATGGGAAGAACCGGATCTATGTTTGCATGGCAGGGATACGGAGTCAAACCAGATATTATGACGATGGCAAAGGCGATTGGAAACGGTGTGCCGGTAGGGGCATTTGCGATGACGGAGAAGGTCGCAAAGGCTTCGCTGCTCCCGGGAGATCACGGAACGACATACGGAGGAAATCCGCTTGTGTGTGCGGCGGTTGACACGGTGCTTCAGATTTTTGAAGAGGAACATCTGCTGGAGCATGTAAAGGAAGTGAGCGTCTATCTGGAAGAACAGTTAGATCAGCTTGTGAAAGAAAGCAGTGCTGTGAAAGAAAGACGCGGAAAAGGACTTATGCAGGGGCTTGTTTTGGAAAAACCGGTCACAGAAGTGATTCGAAAAGGAATGGAGCATGGGCTTATCACAATCTCTGCAGGAGGTAATGTGCTGCGCCTTGTACCACCGCTAGTGATCACAAAAGAACATGTGGATGAGATGATCGAGAAATTGTCAAAAGCGTTGGAAGAATAAAATTCAGAAGAATAAATAAAAACCCGATTCATTGGACAGACTAAAAGTGAAAAATTTTTAGGAGGGATCTCAATGATTGGGTTTTTTATTGCGTTAGTATCAGGTGCGCTGATGAGTGTACAGGGGGTGTTTAACACACAGGTGACGAAGACGACAGGAATGTGGGTGTCAAATGGATGGGTGCAGCTCAGTGCATTTGCGGTATGTCTTGTGGCATGGTTCATCGCCGGAAGAGACGATGTCATGACGATTGCAAAAGTAGAGCCGAAATATATGTTGCTTGGAGGTGTGATCGGAGCTGGGATTACATGGACGGTTATCAAGAGTATGGAGCAGTTAGGACCTGCAAAGGCGGCTCTTTTGATCGTGATTTCGCAGCTTATCATCGCATATGTCATTGAATTGCTGGGTCTGTTCGGTGTCGATAAACAGCCGGTTGACTGGAGAAAAATCGGTGGTATGGCGCATTGCTTTGATCGGTGTGGCTATCTTTCAATGGGAGCGTTAAAAGATTTCATGGAAATGTAACAAGACTGTAAAAATTTGTTGTAATTTAAAAAGAAATTCGTTACAATAAGAATGTCTAAGCATAGAGGGGTGTCTGTAGTAGTTTATACTATGGAGGGTTTATGCAAAAGATTATAAAAACAAGTATTATATGGATCATTTTTATGTTGGGCTGCTGTGGGTGTCAGAAGAAGGAACAGCCGATACAAGAATTGGAAGAGATTGGATCTGAGAAGTCAGAGACATCCAAAAAAGAAGAGACAAAAGAGAAAAAGAGCATATATAGTCTATGTCTGCGGAGCTGTTATGCAGGCAGGTGTATATGAGTTACAACAAGACAGCAGAGTGTATGAGGCGATACAAAAAGCAGGAGGATTTGCAGAGAATGCGGATATATCTGAGATTAATCAAGCCGCGCTTTTGCAGGATGAAGAACAGATTTATGTGCCGGCAGCGGGCGAAGTGGATCATTCATTAAAAGAAGAGGGCGAAGCAGGTGATGCGGGTGGGAAAGTCAATCTGAATACCGCCACAAAAGAAGAATTGATGACACTTGCCGGGATTGGCGAATCCAAAGCGGACAGTATTATAAAATATCGGGAAGAACATGGGAAATTCCAATCCATAGAGGATATTAAGCAGATTGAAGGAATTAAAGACGGTGTCTTTCAGAAAATAAAAGATCTTATTACAGTTTAAATATAGAGGGAGATAAACAATGGGAAAAAGGGTATTAGTTGTAGATGATGAAAAATTAATTGTAAAAGGGATTCGTTTCAGCCTGATGCAGGACGGTATGGAAGTGGACTGTGCCTATGATGGGGAGGAGGCATTGGAACTTGCGAAGAATAACGAATATGATCTGCTCCTTTTAGATGTCATGCTGCCAAAGATGGATGGATTTGCAGTATGCCAGCAGATTCGTGATTTTTCTGATGTGCCGATTGTCATGCTGACTGCAAAAGGAGATGACATGGATAAGATTTTGGGGCTGGAATATGGTGCGGATGATTATATTACAAAACCATTTAACATTTTGGAAGTGAAAGCAAGAATCAAAGCCATTATGAGAAGAACCGGAAGAAAAGAAGAAAAACGGTAGAAAGTAATGTTTTGGTCAAACATGATATGAAGATCGACTGTGAGAGCAGAAGAGTGTTTATTCAGGAGCGAGAGATCAATCTGACAGCGAAAGAATTTGATCTTTTGGAACTGCTCGCAAAGAATCCGGATAAAGTATACAGCAGAGAAAAGCTGTTGAATCTGGTATGGGGATATGAGTACCCGGGAGACGCAAGAACGGTAGATGTACATATCAGACGTTTGAGAGAAAAAAGTAGAGAAACATCCAAGTGATCCGAAATATGTATATACGAAGTGGGGAGTTGGTTACTATTTTAGGGGTTAAATGGCAGATTAAAAAGTAACTTATTAAAAGTCTGCGTTCCAGACTTGTTCTGCTCATTATGATTACCAGTATACTTCCGTGTATCGTATTGAAAGAGACGCTTTTGAAGCAGTATGAGGAGAATGCGGTTTCACTAAAAACGTGCTGAAGTACAGAATCAGGGAACGATTCTGTGTAATCAGTTGAGCAGTTCTAATTACTTGGAAGGAACTGCTTCAGAGGCAATCAACTCAGAGATTTTGCAGTTGTCGAATATTTATAATGGGCGAGTGATGGTGATTGACTCAGAATATCGCATTGTGAAGGACACTTTCGGAACAGAAGAAGGAAAGACGATCATCTCCTCTGATGTTGTTCAGTGTTTTGACGGGAAATCGACGAACCATTATGATGCGAAGGAGCGTTATATTGAGGTGACGTCCCCTATTATGGCGGGAAGCGGTAAAGAGATTATCGGAGTTGTTCTCATTAGCATCTCTGCGGATAGTATTTTGGATACATTGGAGATGCTGGAATCAAATGCCAATATTATTTTAGGGATGACAGTATTACTTTTGGTTGTCATAGTATCGTTTCTTTCTAATAAGATGGTCAAACCGTTTGCGAGAATCACTCAGGCGATTGAGGATGTGACAGAAGGGTATGACAATGACTATCTGAAAGAGAATGCCTATACGGAAACGAAACAGATTTCTGATGCGTTTAACAAGATGTTGGGACGTTTGAAGGTATTGGATGACTCTAGACAGGAGTTTGTATCCAATGTGTCGCATGAATTGAAGACGCCGCTTACGTCTATGAAAGTACTTGCAGATTCACTTCTTGCACAGGAGGATGTGCCGGTGGAACTATATCAGGAATTTATGGGAGATATTACAGAGGAGATTGAGCGTGAGAACAAGATTATCAACGATTTACTCTCTCTTGTAAAGATGGATAAGACAGCCTCTGATCTGAATGTAAAACCGGAGAATATTAACGAGTTGGTAGAACGGATATTGAAGCGGGTGCGCCCGATTGCGGCAGTGCGCAATATAGAAGTTGTGTTTGAAAGTTTTCGACCGGTAACAGCAGAAGTCGATGAAGTAAAGCTTTCTCTTGCTATATCGAATTTAGTGGAGAATGCAATCAAGTACAATAAAGAAGATGGGTGGGTACATGTGTCACTCAACGCGGATCACAAATATTTTTATGTGAAGGTTGCAGATTCTGGAATTGGAATACCGGAGGAGTCGATTGAACATATTTTTGAGAGATTTTATCGTGTGGATAAATCGCACTCTAGAGAGATTGGCGGAACAGGGCTTGGATTGGCGATTGCGAGAAATGCGATCGTCATGCACCGTGGAGCTGTGAAGGTATACAGTGAAGAGGGGACAGGAACAACCTTTACCGTGCGTGTTCCACTGAACTATAATTGTGTAAATGCAGGCGGAGAAAAGGGGAATGACATGAAAAAAAGAATATATGCAGCGGTGTTGTTTCTGTGCATGATACTTGCAAGTGGCTGTACGTCAGGGAAACATATGGAAGATGCGGGAATGTATATTTACTATCTGAATACCGATGATGATGCGTTGGAAAAGCAAGAGTATGAAAACAACTCGGAGAAAGCGGAGACTGTCGTGAAAGATATGCTTAAGGAGCTTAAAAAAGCGCCGGAGTCGATTGAGATGAAGTCGGTATTCCCAAAAGAAGTCAAGGTGGAATCATTCGAGATCAAAGACAATTGTCTGGAATTGCATTTTAATAAAGCATATGAAAAAATGAAAAAGTCAAGGGAAGTACTTTGCAGGGCGGCAGTTGTGCAGACGCTTGTTCAGGTTGATGGCATTGATTTTGTATCTTTTTATGTTGGTGATGACGTGCTGAAAGATCGAGAAGGTATACCGATTGGATTGATGAGTGCGGATGATTTTGTACAAAATACAGGATCTTCTTTGAGCAGTTATCAAGTGACGTCGCTGAATCTTTATTTTTCAAACGAGGATGGAACAAAACTTGTGAGTGAAAAGATTAATGACGTGCATTACAGCAGCAATACCTCTATCGAAAAATTGATTGTGGAACAATTGATGCGGGGGCCGGCATCCAGCAAGGCGCAGGCGACGATCCCGAAGGACACAAAGCTGCTGGGAGTATCTGTAAAAGATGGCATTTGCTATGTGAATCTGGATTCCACATTTTTGACGGAAGGTTATAATCAGAAGCCGGAGGTGGCAATTTACTCGACTGTAAATTCCATTATCGAAAGTGGGAATGCGAGCCGTGTACAGATATTGGTCAACGGTGCAAGTGATGTGACGTATAAGGGAAGTATCCAATTGGATCGTCCCTTGGAATGGAATTCAGAATTAATCGAGGAGAAAAAAGAAGAATGAAAAAAAGACCATTATGTTATGTGTGTCTGGTCTTTTTACTGATAAAAAGCGTGCTCCTGCTTCTGACAGGCGGGCAGTCGGGAGGACTGTCTGCCGATTCTATTTTTCAGGAAGAGAAAGAAAAAGAAGTCATCTTGCAGGGGCAGGTATATCAAAAGACGAGCACATCAAAGATGCAGATCTTATATCTAAAAAACAATTCTATAAACAGTCAAAATGAATCATTTTATGAATCCAAGATAATAGTATATGATAAGACATTTCAAAATATTGCGATTGGGAAAACGGTCAAATTGCGTGGGAAAGCCAATGTGTTTGAAACGGCACACAATCCGGGGAATTTTGACCAAAGGCAATATTATGCAAAACAAAATATTTATGGCATGGTCTGGGGTGAACAGATTATGGAAGTGAGTGGAAAGACTAATCGACTTATGAATTCTCTTTACAGTCTGAAGCAGGCATGGAAGGAGAAGCTGACAGAGACGATGGGTGAAAAAAAATGGCGCTGTTTTAAGTGCGATTTTATTGAGTGAGAAGAAGGAGATGGATGCAGAGATCAAGGAGCTGTATCAGAAAAATTGGGTAGGACATGTTTTGGCAATTTCAGGACTTCATATATCTTTTATTGGACTGAGTGTGTATCAGATTTTTCGAAAAGTCGGAAGTCCTTATTTTGTTGCCGGGATCGGATCTGGTATACTGCTTTTTCTGTATGTCTTAATGATCGGTTTATCTGTGTCAGTGATACGTGCTGCGATTATGCTTTTACTTCGCATTGGTGCAGATATGACAGGAAGAGTCTATGATATGGCTACTGGATTATTCTTCGCAGGGGCAGTGACTGTTCTTTGGCAGCCATTATACCTTGCAGACGCCGGATTTTTACTCTCATACGGAGCGATACTTGGGATCTTAACCATTCTTCCTGCAATAGAAAAACTGTTCCCGTGCAAATATCAGATTGTGAAAGGGATGTATGCGAGCATAGGCATTAATCTAATGCTGTTTCCGGTGCTTTTGTACTTTTATTTTGAATTTCCACTATATTCACTTTTATTGAATATAGCAGTGATACCGATGATGTCGTGGGTTCTGGGACTTGGACTTATCGGCAGCTTGTTTTTGCCAATCTGTCAGCCGATAGGTATGGTTTTGGTAAAAGTGTGTGGAATATTTTTGGAACTGTTTGAGTGGATGAGTCGATTCGCAGGACGATTGCCGGGGGCGAGAATGGTGTTTGGACAGCCGGCGTGGTGGCAGATCAGTGCTTACTATCTTTTCGTATTTGGGAGTGTTATTCTTGTGTTGAAATGTAACAAAAAAGAATTGTTTCGGTTTCTTAGAAGGAGTGTGTGGTGTGTGTTTCCAATGATTCTGTTTTGGTTTTCCATCGGTCATGGGACAGGAGGAAAGCTTTTCGTGACGGTAATTGATGTGGGACAGGGAGACGGTATTCTGCTTCGAGGACCGAAAAATGGAACTTACCTGATTGACGGGGGAAGCAGTGATGTCAAAGAAGTAGGGAAATATCGGATAGAACCTTTTTTGAAATCACAGGGGATTGGAACTTTAGACTATGTCCTGATCTCGCATGGAGACAGTGATCATTACAGTGGCGTTGAGGAGATGATCACAAGACAGGATGTCGGGGTAAGAATCAAAAACCTTGTGCTTCCGGCAACTTATCAACAAGATGAGGCGTTAACAAAACTCTCAGCACTCGCAAAAAAGCTGGAATAAGGGTGTTGGTAATTCGTCCCGGCATGAGACTCCAGGAAGGGGATCTTCAGGTGACCTGCATTCAACCAGAGGAGGAGTTCCCAGGGGAAATCGGAAATGCTTCCTCTATGGTACTTGATATCTGTTATCAGAAGTTTGGTATGCTTTGTACAGGTGATGTTGAGGAAAAAGGGGAGGAAATTTTGCTGGAGCAGGTGGAAAAAAAGGTGTATTCGGTGCTGAAAGTGGCACATCACGGGTCAAAAAATTCGACCAAGGAAGAGCTTTTAAAGATAATCCAGCCAAGTATTTCGCTAATCTCGGCTGGGAAAGGAAACCGATACGGGCATCCGCATAAAGAGACACTGGAGAGACTGAACGCTATAGACAGTGCGGTTTATAGTACAATTGAAAATGGGGCGATCACATTGAAAAGTGATGGAAATACGCTTTCGATTGTCGGATTTCATTGACATTTCAGAAGCTTGCATTTAGACTAAGAGAAGATAAAGTAGATGGAGTGTAGTGAATATGAAAAGTCTGAATGAAGATTTGAAAACCGGACAATTGAAACAGATATATCTTTTTGTATGGCGAAGAGGCATATTTAAAAAAACAGTATAAAGACAAGCTGCACTATGCGATTGTTCCACCGGATGATACGATGAATTACGCATACTATGAAGGAAAAGGAATTAACGCGAAAGAAGTCATTGATCTTGCTGAGACGCTGCCGTTTTTTGCAGAGCGCAGATTGATTATTTTGGAAAACAGCGGATTTTTTTAAGAATGCGTCTCCGGAACTTTCGGATTATATCAAGGAACTTCCGGAGACCACTTCTATGATTTTTGTCGAGAGTGAGATCGATAAGCGAGGGAAGCTTTATAAGGCGGTAAAAGATAAAGGAAGGGTCGTGGAGCTCGGACGGCAGGATGAGTCGACACTTCTTCGGTGGATTGCGGGGAGTGTGAGGCGCGAGAATAAGCAGGTCACGGAGCAGGTAATTCGGTTCTTTTTGACAAAGGTTGGAACTGATATGGAGAATATCCAAAGGGAACTGGAAAAATTATTCTGCTATACATTGGACAAGTCGGAGATTACCGCACAGGATGTGGAAGAGATCTGTACGACACAGATTACAAATCAGATCTTTGATATGGTCAATGCAGTTGCAGAAAAGCAGCAGAGAAAGGCACTTGATTATTATTATGATCTAGTGGCGCTGAAAGAGCCGCCGATGCGAATTTTGTTCTTGTTGACCAGACAGTTTCGACTGCTTTTGGAAGTTAAGGACATGGACAAAAGTAGGATATCCACGAAAAGAGATTGCATCAAAAGTGGGATTGCATCCATTTGTAGTGGGAAAATATCAGAGCAGGCAAGGGCATTTTCAAGCAAGGCACTTCGTGAAATTATTGAAGACAGCGTGGATATGGAAGAGGCTGTCAAGACGGGGCGGCTGAGTGATATGCTTGGGGTAGAGCTGTTTATAATGAAGTATTCCGCAAAATAATGTTTTTATAGTGGAATCCCGTTTGAAATTACGTTATAATAAAAAATTGTGAGAAAGTAATAGTTGGAGGAATAACAGTGGCAGGAATAGATCAGAGTAAAATACGAAATTTTTGTATTATTGCGCATATTGACCATGGAAAGTCAACATTGGCAGACCGGATCATTGAGAAGACCGGATTATTGACAAGCCGTGAGATGCAGTCTCAGGTGCTTGATAACATGGAATTGGAACGCGAGCGTGGAATTACGATCAAAGCGCAGACGGTTCGTATTGTATATAAGGCAAAAGATGGTGAAGAATATATATTTAATTTAATTGATACTCCGGGGCATGTGGATTTCAATTATGAAGTTTCCCGAAGCCTTGCGGCGTGTGACGGGGCGATTCTTGTCGTGGATGCGGCACAGGGAGTAGAGGCGCAGACATTGGCAAATGTATATCTGGCATTGGATCATGATTTGGATGTTGTGCCGGTGATTAATAAGATCGACCTTCCAAGTGCGGATCCGGAACGGGTGATAGAAGAGATTGAGGATGTCATCGGAATCGAGGCGGAAGATGCACCGCGTATTTCTGCAAAAACAGGACTGAATATCGAAGATGTACTAGAGCAGATCGTGGCAAAGATTCCGGCGCCGACAGGAGATCCGAAAGCTCCGCTTCAGGCGTTGATTTTTGATTCTCTGTATGATTCCTATAAGGGAGTGATTGTGTTTTGCCGTATCAAAGAAGGAACGGTGAAAAAAGGGACATCGATTCAGATGATGGCGACAGGAGCGAAGGCAGAAGTCGTGGAAGTTGGATATTTTGGGGCGGGGCAGTTCATTCCTTGCGAGGAATTAAGTGCGGGAATGGTTGGATATATTACCGCCAGTTTGAAAAAATGTGAAAGATACTCGTGTTGGTGATACCGTGACAGATGCGAACAGACCTTGCAAAGAACCACTTCCGGGATATAAAAAGGTGCAGCCGATGGTATACTGCGGACTCTATCCGGCAGATGGGGCGAAATATCAGGATTTGAGAGATGCGCTGGAAAAACTGCAGCTCAATGACGCCGCACTTCAGTTTGAGCCGGAGACATCGATTGCACTTGGATTTGGTTTCCGATGTGGTTTTTTAGGATTGTTGCATTTGGAAATTATTCAGGAGCGTTTGGAGAGAGAGTACAATCTGGATCTTGTGACAACCGCTCCGGGCGTTATTTACAAAGTTTATAAGACAAATGGAGAAGTGATTGAACTGACAAATCCGTCGAATCTTCCGGATCCGGCTGAAATCGATTATATGGAAGAGCCGGTTGTGAAAGCTGAGATTATGGTTACGTCTGAATTTATCGGAGCGATCATGGATCTTTGCCAGGAACGTCGAGGGATTTATCAGGGAATGGAGTATATCGAAGAGACAAGAGCAGTGCTTCGCTATATTCTTCCTTTGAATGAGATTATTTATGATTTCTTCGATGCGTTAAAATCGCGTTCTAGAGGATATGCGTCATTTGACTATGAGATGGCAGGATATGAACGGTCAGAACTTGTGAAATTGGATATTCTTATTAATAAAGAAGAAGTCGATGCATTATCTTTTATTGTCCATAGTGGGACTGCATACGAACGTGGACGTAAGATGTGTGAAAAATTAAAAGAAGAGATTCCAAGACAGCTGTTTGAGATTCCGATTCAGGCGGCAATCGGAAGCAAAGTCATCGCGCGGGAGACAGTGAAGGCGATGCGAAAAGACGTGCTGGCAAAATGCTACGGTGGTGATATTTCCCGTAAGAGAAAGCTTTTGGAAAAGCAAAAAGAAGGGAAGAAGAGAATGCGTCAGGTTGGAAACGTAGAGATTCCGCAGAAAGCATTCATGAGCGTGTTGAAACTAGATGATAAATAGTAATTGGGGACGTAGTAAAATTGAATTTTACTACGTCCCCAATTAAATGTGACCCTGTCCCTTTTTGGAGGTGGATAATGAAAAACGAACTGGAATTATATCTTCATATTCCGTTTTGTGTAAGGAAAATGTGCCTACTGTGATTTCCTTTCAAGCCCGGAAAATGGGGAAACAATAGAAAATTATGTGGAGGCACTGATAAGAGAGATCAAAGCTTACCAAGCCCTGTCCCTAAATGACATAGTAGTGACTACTTTTTTTGGGCGGAGGTACGCCGTCTGTTTTAGAAGGAAATCAAATGGAGCGAATTTTTGAGGCGTTACATGAGGTGTTTGAGATTGCAGAAGATGCAGAGATTACAGTGGAGGCAAATCCTGGAACCGTGACACAAGAGAAGCTGTCTGCCTATCGAAAAACTTGGTATCAATCGTATCAGTTTTGGTTTACAGTCGGCAGACAATGGAGAATTGAAGCTACTTGGAAGAATCCATACATATGAGCAATTTTTGGAAAGCTATGAGATGGCAAGAACGGCAGGATTCACGAATATCAACATAGATTTGATTTCGGCAATTCCAAAGCAGACAGTAAGAAGCTGGGAAAGAGACACTAAAAGCGAATTATACGCCTCAAGCCGGAACATATTTCGGCATATAGTTTGATTATTGAAAGAGGGCACGTCATTCGCAAAAATCTGTATGGAAGAGGCAGCCCACTGGAGCGAGGATCTTCCAAGTGAGGAGGAAAGAAGCGTCTCAATGTATGAAAAAG
>ENA-OQAB01000762-OQAB01000762.1-human-gut-metagenome-genome-assembly--contig:-NODE-762-length-16447-cov-3.514154_pt1 | contig 16447 bp, 24 predicted proteins | sample MGYA00242490_ERZ504517 | MGnify/ENA primary metagenome ERZ504517 (study PRJEB26092, sample SAMD00036298) | human gut metagenome | host: Homo sapiens | study: EMG produced TPA metagenomics assembly of...
AAGAACTTTATCATCAAGATTTTTTGATTATTTAAGTTCTTTTAGATTTTTGTAATTAACCAATCCAGAAATTATTGGACAAACATTTCAGATGCTAAAGAAACATATTCATAATAACGATCCTTATAAAGAAATCAGACGTTATTATAATGATTTGTTTTTACAACAACAAGATTATTTCCGTGACTTAATAGAAAAAGCAGATGAATTTTTTTGAAATGGCTATTCGTTATGCAATTATTGGAAATATCATTGATTTTAGTCCTATGCATAATCATGATATCAATGATGTTATGAAATATTTTAAAAATATTGAAAACCAAAGACTGACTTTAAATGATATTGAAAAATTAAAAGATGATTTAAAGAATGCCAAAACATTATTATATTTAGGAGATAATTGTGGAGAAATTTGTTTGGATTATTTATTGATTGAAAAAATAAAACAGATGTATCCTGATTTAATGATATATTTTGCGACTAGGGGAGAAGCTGTTGTTAATGATTCGATATTAGAAGATGCTTATTATGTACATATGGATCGTTATGCAACGATTATTGATAATGGAGATTATTCTTTGGGGACTATTTTACATCGTGTGAGTCCCAAGTTTTTAGATATTTATCATCAAGCGGATGTGATTATTGCTAAAGGACAAGCTAATTATGAGAGTTTAAGTGAGGAAGTAAAAAATATTTATTTCTTATTGATGGTAAAGTGTCATGTGATTGCTGATGATATTGGAGTTGATGAGAAATCACTGGTTTGTTTTCATCGTGAAGAATAATAAGAACTTTTTTAAAAAGTTCTTTTATTATATTTGAAAATATGTTAAAATGGTAAAAAATGAGGTGGTATTTATGAAAAATACAATTTTAAAATCAAAATTACATCACCATCATTGGTACAAGTAGGGTTATATCGAGTGATTGATACAGCCCATTTTGCATATACATAAATGGGTGTATCTAATGACTTAAAGATATTGACGAGTCATTGGGACTCGTCTTTTTTTATAGGAGGGGAAATATGGAAGAATTTAAATATTTGATACCAGAAGAAAGTATTGATGCGATTATGGATAATGTCGCAACTTTAAGAACAATTGAAAATGATTTGAGACAGGTTTTTGTTAAAAATGGGTATTTAGAGGTTTTGATGCCATCATTTGAATATGTTGATTTATACAATGATATGGATATAGGCATTGAAGAAGAAAAGATGTTCCAATATATTAATTATGAAGGCAAGAGAGTGGCTTTACGTACAGACTTTACTGTTCCACTTGCTCGTTTATATAGTAGTAAAAAAGAACAAGGTGAAAAAAGATATTGTTATTTTGGAAAAGTTTATCGTAAAGAAAAACGTCATAAAGGAAGAAGTAGTGAATTTTTTCAGGCTGGTGTTGAGTTATTAGGGAAAGCTGGTTATGAAGGCGATATTGAGTGTTTACAAGTGATTCAAGAGACTTTATCTTCTTTACAGTTAAAAGATATCAAGATTGAAATGAGTTCAGCCAAGTTTTATCATCGGCTTTTAAAGTTGGTTGATGATGAATCGTTTGTTGATATCTTAAAAAAGCGTGATCTTTCAGCAATCAAAAAATTGATTGAGAAAAAACAGATTCAAAGTCCACTGAAAGATTTATTGATTCAATTACCAAGATGTTTTGGAGATATTGATATCCTAAAAAAGATGATTGCTATTATTCAAGATGAAGAACTCAAAGCTGCACTTAAAGAATTAGAAAATCTATATAATCATCTCAATAACAAAGATGTCTTTAGTTTTGATTTAGCAATGACACCAAGTATGAAATATTATACTGGAATTATGATTAAAGGATATTCACCTTATAGTGCTGAAACAATTATCAATGGGGGAAGATATGATCGTTTAATGAATCATTTTCATAAGGATGTTCCAGCCATTGGATTTAGTTATGATTTAAGTCATATTTTAAATGCTTTAGAAAAGGAAGGTGAAAGTCATGATTAAAATTGCAATTACTAAAGGACGTATTGAAAAACAAGTTTGTCAGCTTTTACAAAGTCGTGGTTATGATATGGATCCCATTATTCATAAAGATCGTGAATTATTGATTGAAACAAATGATGGTTTATCAATGATTTTTGGCAAAGCCAATGATGTTTTGACTTTCTTAGAACATGGGATTGTAGATATTGGTTTTGTTGGACAGGATACTTTAGATGAAAGTGATTTTCATGATTATTATGATATGTTGGATTTAAATATTGGAAAGTGTTATTTTGCTGTGGCAGCCTATCCAGAATATAAAACTAAGAGTTCCATCGTCGTAAACGCATTGCTTCAAAATATACAAAAGTCGCAAAAGAATATTTTAATTCTAAACAAGAAGATGTGGAAATTATTAAACTTGAAGGTTCAGTGGAATTAGGACCAGTAGTTGGATTGAGTGATGCGATTGTTGATATTGTTGAGACAGGTTCAACACTGAAAGCCAATGGGTTGGAAGTGATTGAAAAGATTAGTGATATTTCAACCAAAATGATTGTGAATAAAGTGAGTTTAAAATTTAAAAAAGATGAAATTTTTAAAATGATAGATCGATTAAATGGGGAGGAATAAAAGATGTTAAAGACATTAGATTTTAAAGGAAATTATGAAGATATTGCTGCAAAATTTTCATCACGTAAAGCTGATATTTCAAAACAAGTCAGTGAAGCTGTTGATAGTATTATTGATGATGTGAAAAAAAATGGGGATAAGGCCTTGATGAAATATTGTCGTAAATTTGATGGGTTCATGATTGAAGATCCAAAGGAATTGATTGTGACAAAGAAAGAAATTTTAGAAGGAGTATCTGAAGTTGGTAAAGATTTTATGCGTATCTTAGAGCGTACAAAACAACAAATTACAGATTTTCATAAACATCAGGTTGATAAATCATGGTCAGTTTATAAAGAAAACGGAGTTATGATGGGACAAATTGTTAGAGGTTTAGAAAATATTGCTTTATATGTACCTGGAGGAACGGCAACTTATCCTTCTACAGTCATGATGAATGCCATTCCTGCTAAACTTGCAGGGGTTAAAATTTGGTGATTATCACACCAGTCAAAGAAGATGGAAAAGTGAATCCAACAATTTTAGCGGCGGCTTATGTTTGTGGAATTGAAACAATTTATAAAGTTGGTGGAGCACAAGGGGTTGCTGCTGTGGCAGTTGGAACAAATACGATTCCAAAAGTTGATAAAATTGTAGGACCAGGAAATATTTATGTTGCGACAGCAAAAAAGAATTGTTATGGCATGGTAGATATTGATATGGTGGCAGGTCCTAGTGAAATTTTGATTGTTGCTGATGAAAAGGCCAATCCAAAATATATTGCTGCTGATTTAATGAGTCAAGCTGAACATGATAAGTTAGCTAGTGCCATTTTAGTTACAACATGTCCTGCATTGGTGGATGAGGTGAATCAAGAGTTACAAAGACAAATGGCTTATTTATCAAGAACAGAAATTATTGAAGAATCCCTTGCCAATTATGGGGGAGCGATTTTGGTAGACAGTATTGAAGAAGCTTTTGAAGTTTCTAATTATCTAGCACCAGAACATTTAGAAGTCTTGGTTGAAAATCCACTCAATACTTTACCGCTTATTCATAATGCTGGCTCTATCTTTTTAGGTGAATATACTCCAGAACCATTAGGTGATTATATGTCAGGAACAAACCATGTTTTACCAACTGGAGGAACAGCTAAATTCTATAGTGCTTTAGGAGTTTATGATTTTGTTAAATATTCGTCATATAGTTATTATCCAAAACAAGTTTTATCAACATTTAAAGATGATGTTGTGAAGTTTGCAAAATTAGAAGGTCTTGATGCACATGCCAATAGTGTAGCAGTCAGATTTGAGGAGGAGTAAGATGCGTACAAGTTCAATCAATCGAGAAACCAAAGAAACAAAGATTGTTATGGAGTTAAATCTTGATGGTCGTGGTCAAGCTGAGATTGATACAGGGGTTGGTTTTATGGACCACATGTTTGAATTACTAGCTTTTCATAGTGTATTTGATATAAAAGTGAAATGTGTTGGTGATTTAAAAGTTGATAGTCATCATACTATTGAAGATTTAGGAATTGTTTTTGGAGATTGTCTATTACAAGCTTTAGGTGATAAAAAAGGAATTATGCGCTATGGACAAATGACTATTCCAATGGATGAAGCTTTAGTCACTACAACTCTTGATTTAAGTGGTCGACCTTATCTTGTTTATCATGCAACACTTCCTATGATGATGCTTGGTAACTATGAGACAGAAATGACTAAGGAATTTTTTAAAGCTGTGAGTGATCATGCTTTGATGACACTTCATATCAATGAATCCTATGGTGAAAATACTCATCATATTATTGAAGCAATGTTTAAAAGCTTTGCTAGAGCATTAAAGCAAGCAGTCATGATTGATGAAAAAAATAAAGATCTGATTGTTTCATCCAAAGGTCTTTTATAAAGGAGGGATGAGTATGGTTGTTATTATTGATTATAATATAGGAAATCTGAAAAGTGTTCAAAATGCTTTTGAGCGTATTGGGGTAAAGACTATAGTAAGTCGTGATCATGATGTCATCTCTCAAGCCGATGGGATTGTATTACCAGGAGTTGGGACTTTCCCAGTTGCTATGGAAAATCTTAAAAAGTATGATTTGATTGATATTTTAAAAGAAAGAAAGGCAGCTGGTGTTCCTATTTTAGGGATTTGTTTAGGAATGCAGATTCTTTTTGAACAAGGTCAAGAAGTGAAATTGACGAAAGGATTAGGTTTTTTAAAGGGTGAAGTGAAGTTAATGCAGGTCAATGCGAAAATTCCTCATATGGGATGGAATGAACTGTGTTTTGCCAAAAAACATCCTTTACTTAAAAATATAAAAGAAAAAGATTATGTTTATTTTGTTCATTCATATATGGCTTATCCTTGTGAGAAAGAACTTGTGGCTTATTGTGAGTATGGTGATTCAAAAATCACTGCTATTGTAGCTAAAGATAATGTGATGGGATGTCAGTTCCATCCTGAAAAAAGTGGTGAAGTCGGAAAACAAATTCTACTTGCCTTTAAGGAGATGATTCAATGATTTTAATACCAGCTATAGATTTAAAAGATGGACAAGCGGTCCGTTTGTATAAAGGAGATTATTTACAAAAGACAATTTATTCTTCTTCACCTGAAGATATTGCTTTAAACTTTGAAAAAATGGGTGCTGATTATCTCCATGTTGTTGATTTAGATGGCGCAAAGGAAGGTACAACAACTAATCTTGAAACGATTCAAAAAATCAGAAATGTTTTATCCATACCTATGGAACTTGGTGGAGGAATCCGTGATATGCAAACCGTTGATCTTTATTTAGATCAAATTGGAATTGATCGTGTGATTTTAGGAACCGCAGCCATTGAAAATCCCGAATTTTTAAAAACTGCTATTCAAAAATATGGATCAGAACGAATTGTTGTAGGTGTTGATGTCAAAGATGGTTATGTTGCAACTTCAGGATGGCTTGTTCAAACCAAGACACATTATTTAGATTTTTTAAAGGAACTTGAAAATATCGGAGTTCAATATATTGTTTGTACAGATATATCTAAAGATGGAACATTGAGTGGACCATCCTATGATTTGTATCAAGATATTTTTGAACATAGTTCAATCAAGTTTGTTGTTTCTGGTGGAATTAAAGATGCTGACGATATTTATCGTGTGAATGCATTAGGTTATTATGGATGTATTGTTGGTAAGGCTTATTATGAAGGAAAAATTGATTTGAAAGAGGTGATATCATGCTTGCAAAAAGAATCATCCCATGTTTAGATATTAAAGATGGTAAAGTTGTTAAGGGTGTGAATTTTGTTGGTTTACAGGATGTTGGTGATCCAATTGAAATTGCCAAACGTTATGATCAACAATGTGCTGATGAAGTGGTCTTTTTGGATATTACTGCAACTTATGAAAAGCGTGATATTATTAAGGATTTGATTCAAAGAGGGGCAAGTGAATTATCTATTCCTTTGACAGTTGGGGGAGGTATCCGTACAATTGATGATTTTCGTATGATTTTATCAAGTGGTGCTGATAAAGTTTCTGTCAATTCAGCAGCGATTAAGAATCCTCAATTGATTAAAGAAGCTTCTGATGAATTTGGAGTTCAATGTGTGGTTGTCGCTGTGGACACTAAAAAAAGAGCTGATAAGAGTGGCTATGATGTGTATATTGCTGGTGGGAGAGAGAACACTGGTTTAGATCTTATTGAATGGGTTAAACAATGTGAAGCTTTAGGAGCCGGTGAAATTTTATTGACTTCAATGGATCGTGATGGAACACGCGATGGCTTTGATATTGAAATGTTAAAAGCTGTAATTGATGCTGTGTCTATCCCTGTTATCGCAAGTGGGGGATGTGGCGACAAAGAAGATATTGTTGAAGTTTTTGAAAAGACCAATTGTGATGGGGCTTTAGCGGCTTCATTGTTCCATTATGGTGAAGCAACAATTGATCAAGTCAAAGAAGAATGTGTAAAACATAATATACCAGTAAGGAGAAATATATGAGACCGGATTTTGAAAAAGGAAATGGATTAGTTCCTGCGATTGTTCAGGACTATCAAACAAAACAGTATTAATGTTAGCTTATGTTAATGAAGAAGCTTATGAAAGAATGCTTAAAACAAAAGAAACTTATTATTATTCACGCTCACGTGGTGAATTATGGCATAAAGGAGAAACATCAGGGACATTTTCAATATATTAAAGGTATGTATTTAGATTGTGATGAGGATACATTATTGATTTATGTTGAACAAATTGGAGCTGCTTGTCATACAGGATGTTATTCTTGTTTCTTTAATGAAGTGTTGCCTTATCATTTTTCACAAAATATTTTTCATGATTTATATGATGTGATTGCTGATCGTCATGTTCATCCTATTGAAAAATCATATACCAATTATTTATTAGATCAAGGGGTTGATAAGATTTGTAAAAAAGTTGGTGAGGAAGCAAGTGAAACCATTATTGCTGCTAAAAATAATGATAAAGAAGAATTAATCGGAGAAATTAGTGATTTGTTTTACCATACGTTTGTATTGATGTTTCAACAAGGTATTCAAGTTGAGGATATTGAAAAGAAATTATCTGAACGTCATCAAATCGCTGGTAATAAAAAAGATTTTCATCAAAGAGGCGAATATTAATGAAAAATATAGTTATAAAATATACGCTGTTATTGATGGGATTATTAATCATATCGGTATTTATTCATTATGGAACAATTTTTTCCGCTTATAGAAATGATTTGTAAGAGTGCTATTTGTTGTAATTTCTTCAATGCTATGACATTAATGATTGGGGAACCTGTTATATGTATTATCATTATTGTTTTTTTGATTAATCATAAGGAAAAACAATATTATGATTCAATTTCATAAGGTTTATTATAAAAGCGAATTATTTTGTTCAATCGAACGAATAATTCTTTTTTTATTGTTTATACTACAAATGTTAAAGGAGGATTTATCAGATGAAATTTGAAGAAAGTCAAACAAAAGAAAATTTAATGCGTGCTTTTGCAGGTGAATCCCAAGCGAGAAATCGTTATACATTTGCTGCTGGTGAAGCCATTAAACAAGGGCATCATATGATAGGTGATGTGTTTTTATTTACAGCTAGTCAAGAAAAAGAACATGCTGAAATCTTTTATAATCATTTAGAGGCTATGGCTGGTGAAACAATTTTTATTGATGGTGGATATCCTATTGATATTTCTAAAGATGTGAAAACTTTATTAGATTATGCAAAGCATAATGAATATGAAGAATATGAAGATGTTTATCAAAAATTTGCTGAAGTCGCTTCGCAGGAAGGATTCTTAAAAGTTGCTCAAGATTTTCAAAACATTGCGGAAATTGAAAAAACACATGGTGATCGTTTTGGACAACTAGCAACTTGGATGGAAAACAATGAACTTTATCATTCTTCTTCATCGGTTCAATGGACATGTTTAAATTGTGGGTTTATTTTTGAAGGAACTCAAGTTCCAGAAAAATGTCCAGTATGTCAACATGATCAAGGATATTTTATTCGTTTAGAATATGCACCTTTTATGAAATAAATGCTTTTATAGCATTTTTTCTTTTGGTTTTAATGTTAAAATAGAACCAAGAGGTGAAAATCATGAATATATTTGCATTATTAAAAGTGACAAAAGATTTAACCAATAGTGAAAAAAGCTATCGTAGAATTTATTTTAAAACATCCTCAACAGTTCTTAGAGATGAATACAAAACAAATCAGTCAAGAATGTTATGTTTCAACATCTAGTATCTATAGATTATGTGAGAAATTAAATTTATCAGGTTTATCTGAATTAAAAGTCAGGATATCTGGTTCAATAGAAAGCTATTTAAAAGAAAATGAAAATATTGATTTTAATTTTCCAATTCAACAAAATCAAACTCATTTTGAAATGATGAATAATTTAAAAGCTGATTATAAACAAACAATTGATTCAACATTTGAACTATTTCAATTAGATCAATTAAAACATGCTGTAAATGCTATGAAAAAAGCTAAATTTATAGATATTTATACATCTGCAGGGAATGTTCCTTTTGCCTTAAACTTTCAATTTCAAATGCAAGAAATCGGGGTTATTGTCAATGTGCCAATTGATGAGTATCGTCAACGTTTAAGTGCTTCATCAAGTGATAAGACTCATTTTGCTATTATTATTTCCTTTGGCGGGAGAGGTATCTTATCACCTATTTTACCTGCTATATTAAATCAAAATAAAACACCAATTTTATTAATATCTTCAACTGAATATCATCCTATTAATACGCATATTGACTATCAATTATTTATGAGTTCACATGAAGATCATTATCATAAAATATCATCTTATTCAACAAGACTTTCTTTACTTTATATATTAGATGTTTTATATACTTGTTATTTTGAATTAGATTATGATTATTTCTTACAAAAGAAATTAGAATACTATCAAGTCATCAGAGAAAATAGTGAAAAATGATAAAAAATTATTTTTTACTGATTTATAATAAAAAAACGTAATATTTTTTCAATTTATAATGATTGAATTGAGTGAGTATATTCTTTTGTTATATGATAGGAACATAGGAGGGAAAGAAAATGGATATTAAAGCAATTATGTGTGATGTGGATGGGACATTACTAACAAGTGAACAAGTTGTTTCACCATTTACAATTGAAATGATTAAAGCAGCAAGAGAAAAAGGAATTTTATTTGGTTATCAACGGGTCGTGATGTGAATAGTGTTCAAACATTATAAAAGATGGGGTATTGAAGGTTTAGTTGATTCGATTGTTGGAACAGGTGGAGCTGAAATTTATGATTATGTTTTAAATGTTGAAAAATCAAGTTATCCATTAGATGGAGAATTAATTAAAGATATTATGAAACATTATGAAGGAATGGATTTAAACTTTGCAATTCCTTATGATGGTATCTTATTTGCTCCAAAAGATGATCGTCATATTCAAATGCTGGCAACTGCTGATAAAGTTCCTTATCAAGTTACTGATTTTGATGAATTCTTAAAAGAACCTAAACCAAAATTAATTATTGTTTGTGATGAGGATTATATGGATAAAGTCATTGAAAGAAGTCAAACATTCTCAAATGATAAATTCAAATCATCTTCATTAAAAACGGCAAGTGTTTTATATGAATATATGGATCCAAGAGTGACAAAAACACATGGTTTAGAAGAAGTTATGAAAATGCATGGTTTGACAATGGAACAATTATGTACATTTGGAGATGCAGATAATGATTATGATATGACACTTAATGCTGGTGTTGGTGTTGCTATGGCAAATGGTAGTGATAAAACAAAGAGTGTTGCTGATTATATCACGGATGATAATAATCATGATGGAATTGGTAAATTTATTCAAGAACATATTTTATAAGGGATACGATGGTATTCCTTTTTTTGTAAAAAAAAGGAGTAAAAACTCCTTAAAATAAATCTGTTGATAAATAACGATCACCACCATCAGGAAGAATCACAACAATATTTTTATCTTTGTTTTCATCCATCATGGCTAATGTTTTGCCAACATATAAAGCCGCTCCAGAAGAAATACCAACTAAGATACCTTCACTTTTAGCTAGCTCTCTTGCTCCTTGATATGCCTGATGAGTTGTGACAACTTTGACTTCATCATAGATATCTTGATCAAGGATATCGGGAATAAAATTAGCGCCAATTCCTTGAATTTGATGAGGACCAGCTTTTCCTTGAGAAATAAGAGGAGAATCTGCTGGTTCAATCGCAATGACTTTCATCTGCGGATGTTTGGCTTTTAAATATTGCCCAATGCCACTAATAGTTCCGCCAGTACCAATTCCGGCTACCAGAATATCGATATGTCCATCCATCTGTTCATCGATTTCTGGACCAGTAGATAATAAATGAGCTTTAGGATTACTTGGATTGATAAATTGTCCAGGAATAAAACTATCAGGAATCTCTTGAGCTAATTGCTCAGCTTTTTCAATGGCTCCACTCATCCCTTGACTTCCAGGCGTTAAAACAAGCTCAGCACCAAAAGCCTTCATTAATTTCTTACGTTCTTCACTCATTGTTTCGGGCATTACAATCATCACATGAAAACCTAAAGAAGCCCCCATTGCACAAAGCCCAATGCCAGTATTTCCACTCGTTGGTTCAATAATTGTTGCGCCTGGTTTTAATTTTCCAGTTTCCAAAGCATCAAGTAGCATTTGTTTGGCAACACGATCTTTAATACTTCCAGCTGGATTATAATATTCTAATTTTGCAAAAAGATTTGCTTTTAATTGATTTTTTTCTTGAATACGATGTAGCTGCATCATAGGTGTATGACCAACTAATTCTTGAAACTGATGATATACATTCATGAAAACCCCTCCTTTAATTATTATGCTAATTATAAAAAGGCTTATGCAAAAAATCAAAGAATATGATAATATCTTTTCAGATGAAAAATAAAATGTTACAATAAGAAGAAATTGGAGGTAGATATCATGCGTAAAATAGATTATCATATGCATACTCACTTTTCAGCAGATAGTGAAGCATCACCTAGAGAACATATTTTAGCAGCCATAAACAAGGGTTTGGATGAGATTTGTTTTACTGATCATAAAGATTTTCATTATCCTTATTGTCCTTTTGATTTAGATGCTGATCGTTATTTTCATGAACTCAAACAATTACAAAAAGAATTTGCAAATCAAATCAAGATTAAGATTGGTTTAGAGATGGGGTTGGATGTTGAGTTCTATGATGAAATCAATGCTTTTGTTAATGCTCATGATTATGATTATGTTATTGGATCTATTCATGTCATTCATCAAAGTGAATTTTATGATCCAGCAGATTTTTTTAAAGGCAAAACAAAAGAAGAAGCTCATCAAGAATTTTTTGAAAATACCTTAGAATGTGTTCAAAAGTTTGATTGTTTTAATTGTTTAGGTCATCTGGATTATATTTGTCGTTATGGACCTTATGTTGATAAACAAGTCAATCATCAAAGATATCAAAGCATTATTGATGATATTTTTCAAACATTGATTCAAAAAGGAAAAGGAATAGAAGTGAATACTTCTGGGTATAAAGATAGAAAGACTTGTGGATTCCCGACTTTTGAACAAGTAGAAAGATATTATCAAATGGGTGGAAGAATCATAACTGTTGGCACGGATTCGCATACGAGTGATCGAGTTGGTGAACATGTGGAAGATGTTTTAAAAGAATATCAAAGAATTGGTTTTGATGATGTTTCGACTTTCACAAAAAGAGTTAGAGATTAGTGATATTATATGCTATAATGAAAGTACGTTCATAGGAGGGATAAAATGATCTGTTATAATAAAGAAGATATTGAAGATTTAAAGAATCATGAAGGTGAATATTATATGCCTAGTGCATTGATTTGATACAAATGCAATATAAATTAGTTCGTTTAGAAGTGAAGTGGGCTTATGTGGCTTGTTTGAATGTTATGCTTAAGAGTCCATCTTTGATAAAGATGGAAAAGCTTTATCAAGGATGATCATCCACAAATGATAGAAGTCTTAAAAGATTTGGCTCATAAAAAGGTTGATCAAGAGAAAATGAGTGGTTATATTCAAGAGTTAGAAGAACAAGGTTTACTTGAAAGAAATGGCCGCGATGTTTATTTAAAGAAAATATGTAATGTTTTTTAGAATAGAGTTCTCTCTATTCTTTTTGAAAGGAGTTTTTTATGTTTCAATTCATTGTCAAAAAATTTATACCTCAATATCAAGAAACATCCTTACCCATTGTTAGAGAAAAATATGGAATCCTTTGTAGTATTTTATCTATTATCTGTAATGGTTTTATGGTTGTTTTTAAATTATTGTTTGGTTTTTTAACACAATCCGTGGCTATTCAAGCCGATGGTTTGAATAACTTATCTGATATGGGAAGTAACCTTGCTACGTTATTTGGCTTTAAAATGGCTGGAAAACATCCTGATGCTGATCATCCTTATGGTCATGGAAGATATGAATATATTACAGGATTAGTCATTGCTTTTTTAATATTATTAGTCGCTTTTTCATCTTTAAAAGAATCAGTTATGAAAATTATTGAACCACAAAAAGTTTATTTTCAAATTGCCGCTGTGATTGTTTTGGTTGTTTCTATCTTAGTTAAGTTTTGGATGTCCTCATTTAATAAGACGGCTGGGGAATTGATTCAATCAACATCACTCAAAGCAGCAGCTCAAGATAGTTTAAATGATGTTATGACAACCCTTGCAACACTTTTATCATTATGTTTTAGTTTAGTCACTGATTTACCGTTAGATGGAATCATTGGGGCTATTGTATCTTTATTTGTTTTAAAATCAGGAATTGATATTTTTAAAGATACTGTTGATCCTTTGTTGGGACAAGCACCAGATAAAGAATTGGTTGATGAGATTTATGAATATGTTATGTCTTTTGATAAAGTTATTGGGATTCATGATTTTATGATGCATGATTATGGACCGGGTAGAAAATATATGACGTTTCATGCTGAAGTGAATTGTTGTGATAATATTATGGATATTCATGATCAAATTGATTTGATTGAAAGAGAGCTATTAGAAAAGTTTAATATTTTAACAACTATTCATATGGATCCTATTGATATGAATGATGAATTAACCAATCAGTTAAGAGAAAAAGTCAAAGAGATTGTTGATGACATTAATCATCAATATAGTATTCATGATTTTAGAATTGTGAGTGGACCTACACATACAAACTTGATTTTTGATGTTTTATTACCTACTGGTGATCAAATTGCTCATACGGATTTAAAACAAGCTATTGAAAAGAAAGTTAAAGAATTAAGTCCAACATATTTTTGTGTTATTCAAATTGATCATTCTTTTATATAATGACAAAATTTTAAAAAATGTTTGACAATCTTTGATAGACACGTTAATATAATATCAACAACAGTGAAGGAAAGAGTAGTCTGTTTCAACTTTATAGAGAGTTCTTGGGTGGTGGAAAAGAACAAGGGAGAATAGGTGAAGATGGTTCTGGAGTTTCATTAGTGAATATTTAGCTAATGGCGGTTGTACCCGTTATTGTACTAGAGTATGATGGTACTCGAAAAGGTTGTTATAGTGATATAACAATGAATTAAGGTGGTAACACGGGTCATATAACTCGTCCTTAGATGGACGAGTTTTTTTATTTATATAAGGAGGTAAGCTATGATTGAATTAAAGCATATTAATAAAGTCTTTCATACCCAAAAGGGTGATATTGAAGCCTGTCGTGATGTGAATTTGACAATTCAAGATGGAGAAATCTTTGGTGTGATTGGTTATAGTGGAGCTGGGAAATCAACCCTTGTTAGAATTATTAATCAATTGGAAACTCAAACAAGTGGTGAAGTGATTATTGATGGTGTTGATATTTCTCGTTTAAGTGCACAGGATTTACGTCAAAAACGTACAAAGATTGGAATGATCTTTCAACATTTTAATTTGTTGTGGTCAAGAACAGTTCAAAAGAATATTGAACTCCCTTTAGAAATAGCTGGTGTCAACAAAGAAGAAAGAATCAAAAAAGCGAAACAGCTGATTGAACTTGTTGGTTTACAAGGACGTGAAAATGCTTATCCAAGTGAATTATCAGGTGGACAAAAACAACGTGTTGGAATTGCTAGAGCTTTAGCTAATGATCCAACAATCCTGCTTTGTGATGAAGCAACCAGTGCCTTAGATCCTGATACAACAGAACAAATCTTAGATTTATTAAAGAAAATCAATCAACAATTAAACATTACCATTGTGATGATAACTCATCAAATGGAAGTTGTTCAAAAGATTTGTCATCGTATTGCGGTTATGAGTGAAGGAACAGTTGTTGAGGAAGGACATGTGAAAGATATCTTTGAACATCCTCAACATATGATTACTAAACGTTTTGTAAGAGATATTTCTAGTAAAGTAGATGATGATAAATTAAATGCTGATTTAAAATTGATATATCCTGATGGTATCTTATTACGTTTAACTTTTGATGAAGATATTTCAAGACAGCCAATTGTTTCTCGGGTTATTAAAGAAACAGATTTATCGATTAGTATTGTTTCAGGGAATTTAACGAATACAATTGATAGTTCGTTTGGTGTATTGATTGTGAATGTTCTTGGTGGAGATAAAGCAGCATATGATGAAATTATTCAAAAATTTAAAGATTATCAAGTGATTGTGGAGGTGATATAAGATGAGTCAGTTGTTAAGTCAAATTGATTGGGATGCAATGTTATTGGCTATTCAAGAAACAATTTTTATGACTTTTATCTCTTTATTGATTGCAGTTATCTTGGGATTTTTATTAGGAATTATTCTTTATATCACTAAGGAAGATGGATTAAAACCTAATAAAATCATTCATCGTATCTTAGATTTTATTGTCAATCTATTAAGAGCAGTACCATTTATTATTCTAATCTTTATTCTCTTGCCAGTGACAGTCTTCCTGGTGGGAACAATGTTAGGGGCAAAAGCAGCTTTACCAGCTTTAATTATATCAAGTGCACCTTTCTATGCTCGAATGTGTATGATTGCATTAAGTGAGGTAGATAAGGGAACAATTGAAGCAAGTAAAGCCATGGGAGTAAGCAATTTACAAATTATTACTAAAGTCTTACTTCCTGAAGCGAAGCCAGCTTTGATTTCAAGTATTACAGTGATGGGTATATCTTTAGTTGGTTATACCGCAATGGCGGGATGTATCGGTGCTGGTGGACTTGGAAATCTAGCATATATGTATGGATATGCTAGACAAAATATGGTTGTGATGTATACAGCTACATTCTTTGTCTTGGTTATTGTTTTTGTGATTCAAGGCATTGGAGATTTTATTGTGAAAAAAGTAGATAAACGTTAAGGGGGAAATGAAAATGAAGAAATTTTTAAAAATTGCATTCGCATTATTATTGGTTGTAGGAATTGCTGGTTGTGGTAGTAATAAAAAAGCTGCAACTGATCAAAAGAAATTAGTTGTTTCAGCAACATTAGATCCACATTCTAAAATCTTAGAAGAAGCAAAACCAATCTTAAAAGATAAATATGGGATTGATTTAGAAATTAAAGTTTTAGATGATTATTATATTTTTAATAAAGCATTAAATAGTGGAGATGTTGATGCTAACTATTTCCAACATCGTCCTTTCTTTGATGGTGAAGTTGAAGAACATAAATACGACATTGTTGAAGCTGCTGGTATCCACTTAGAACCATTTGGTTTTTATTCAAAAACAATTAAAGATAAAAAAGATATTCCTAATGGAGCAAAAGTTATTATTTCTAATTCTGTTGCTGATCATGGAAGAATCTTAGGAATCTTAGAAGATGCTGGATTAATTCAATTAAGTGATAAAGTTGATCGTTTAAAAGCAACAGTGAAAGATATTACTTCTAATCCAAAGAATTTAAAAATTCACTGAAATTAAACCAGAATTATTATCAACAACATTCCAAAATGGTGAAGGTGATTTAGTTGCGATTAATGGAAAACTATGCTTTACAAGCTAAATTAAATCCATTAAAAGATGCCGTTATTATTGAATCAGTAGATGTTGATAATCCTTATGTCAATATTGTTGCTGTACAAAAAGGTCATGAAAATGATGAAAAGATTAAAGCTTTAATTGAAGTATTAAAATCTGATGAATCAAAGAATTTATTGAAAAAACATATAAAGGTTCAGTCATTGTTGTAGAATAAGATGAGTTTTCTCATCTTTTTCTTTATTTTGTTTAAAGTCAATAAGCGATTAAGGTATAATAATAGAAAAGTAGGTGATGAATGTGAAAATATGTTTTAATCATTTGTTATTGGC
>ENA-OQAB01000763-OQAB01000763.1-human-gut-metagenome-genome-assembly--contig:-NODE-763-length-16444-cov-3.201569_pt1 | contig 16444 bp, 14 predicted proteins | sample MGYA00242490_ERZ504517 | MGnify/ENA primary metagenome ERZ504517 (study PRJEB26092, sample SAMD00036298) | human gut metagenome | host: Homo sapiens | study: EMG produced TPA metagenomics assembly of...
TCTGGATTGAGGAAAATAAATTGAAAAAAGAAGTACTCAAGAAAAGAAACAAGTTGATGAAACAGCCGGAAAACTATGAAAATTCAACAGCGAAGATTGCGGCATTGCGTATTGATGACAGATTGATTCATGGTCAGGTAGCAATGACATGGACAAAGCAGCTGAAAGTACAGGGAATTGTGGTTGCAAACGATGAGGCGGCAAATGATCCGACACAGAAGATGGCATTGAAAATGGCAGTTCCGGCAGGGATTAAAGTGCTGATTAAGCCGGTTCAAGAGGCTATTCGAATGCTGAATCATCCAAAAGCAGAAAAAATGCGAATTCTTGTTTTGACAAGAACTGTGAAAGATGCAGTGACTGTAAGAGAGAATGTTGGAGAGATTGGATTTTTGAATCTTGGAAACACAGGAAGATTTGATGGAATTGAGGCATCGAAAAAGCAGAGTTTATCACCGACTATCATGCTTACGAAAGAGGAGATACAAAGTTTGAAAAAACTAGTGGAATTGGACGATAAAGTTTGTATGCAGCAAGTTCCAAATGATGAGCAGAAACTTGTGAAAGATGTACTTGGGAAACTGGATGAGTAACAAGAGATAAAAGGAGGAGAATGAACAATGGTAGAAGCATTTTTAGTGGCATTAGCAGTATTTATCTGCGTTGGAGGGGCAGAGTTAGCAGGATTTACAATGTTAAACAGACCGATTGTAATCGGACCGCTTGTAGGACTGTTCCTGGGAGATTTATCAACCGGAGTGACTGTAGGCGCAGCGTTGGAAGCTGTTTTTATGGGAGTGGTAAATATCGGTGGAGCATCTGCGGCGGAGCCTGGAATTGCTACAGCAGTAGGCACAGCGTTTGCGATCATGATGGGAAAAGGCAGTGAGGTTGCACTGACTTTGGCACTCCCAATTGGAATTTTGGGATTACAGATTAAGACACTTTTATATATTTTTATTGTCGGAATGTTTGCGAAGACATTTGACAGGCTGGCGCAGGAGGGAAAACAAAAGCAGATTACTGCACTGCATTATGGACTATGGGCAGTGAATTGGGCTTTGTATTCTCTGGTTGCATTTTTTGGAATCCTGTTTGGATCGGAGGCAGTAAGTGCATTTCTTGAATGGATACCGGACGTAGTTATGAATGGTCTGACTGTATGCGGCGGACTTCTTCCGGCTGTTGGTATGGCAATGCTCATGAAGATGCTTTGGGACAAGAAAATATGTATGTTCTTTTTCCTGGGATTTATTTGTGTGGCATATTTGGAATTGCCACTTGTGGCACTTGCTGTTCTTGGCGTGATCATAGCAGTAGTGATTGGAATGAATGATTACCAAATGAGTAAACTAGCGCAGATGAGACCTGTGTATGCAGGCGATCTAAAAGATACAGAATTAGATGAGGAAGAGGAGGAATTTTTCAATGAGTAAGCTTGTAAAATCTGTTTCGGCAGAAGAAAGAAAATTTTTAAGAAAAGCATTCTGGCGGTCTGCAACATTGTATGCGGCAGTAAGCCCGGCAAAACAAGGAGCATCTGGGTTTTGTTATTCACTGATGCCGGCGCTTAATCATTTTTACAAAGATCCGGAAAAGAAAAAAGAGGCGCTTTCGAGAAGTATGTCATACTTCAATACAACGGTTCCGTTTTCGACATTTATTATGGGACTTGTAGCTTCTATGGAAAAAGAAAATAGCGAGAAACCGGATTTTGATACGGCATCGATCAATGCTGTAAAATCAAGTCTTATGGGACCTCTTGCAGGGATTGGAGATTCTATCTTTTGGGGTGTGCTCCGTGTGATCGCAGCGGGAATTGCAGTCAGCATGGGACAGAGCGGAAACGTATTGGCACCACTTGTGTTTTTAATACTTTTTAACCTTCCGTCTATTTTAGTTCGTTATTACGGAACATTTTTAGGATATAAACTTGGTTCACAGTATATTCAGAAAGTATATGCAAGTGGTCTGATGAATATTTTGACGAAGGCGGCGAGTACAGTTGGTCTGATTATGGTCGGAGGAATGACTGCTCAGATGGTGACATTCACTTCAAAGCTGGAAGTGAGCATGAAGGGGGAATCTGTGATGAACCTTCAGAATATGCTTGATCAGATTTTTGTTGGAATTGTACCGCTTGGAATCACCTTACTTTGTTATTATCTGCTGAAAAAGAAAAATGTCAGTATCACAGTATTGATTCTTGGAGTGATCGTACTTAGCATTGTGTTATCGGTTTGGGAATTGCATAAAAGAAGAGGAGAAGGACAATGAGTGAATGGTGGAAAAAATCAGTTGTATACCAAATTTATCCGAGAAGTTTTAAAGACTCTAACGGAGATGGATTCGGAGATTTGAACGGAATTATAGAAAATTGGATTATATCAAAAAGCTTGGGGCAGATGCAGTCTGGCTGAGTCCTGTGTTTGATTCTCCTCAGGATGATAATGGGTACGATGTCCGTGATTACCGAAAAATATATGACAAATTTGGAACAAACGAGGATATGGACCGCCTGATCGAAGAGGCACATGCCCGTGGAATCAAAATTATTTTGGATCTTGTGGTAAACCATACTTCGGATGAGCATGAGTGGTTTGTGGAGAGCTATAAATCCGATGACAATCCGTACAGTGATTTCTATTTTTGGAAAGACCCAAAAGCGGATGGAAGTGAGCCGAATAATTGGGGCTCCAGCTTTTGTGGAAGCGCTTGGGAATATGCGGAGACAAGAGGACAATATTACCTGCATTTCTACACAAAGAAACAGCCGGATTTGAATTGGGAAAACGAGCAAGTGAGACAGGCAGTCTATGACATTATGAAATACTGGTTTGATAAAGGGGTAGATGGATGGCGAATGGATGTGATTGCATCAATTTCCAAATATACCGATTTCCCAGATTATCCGCAGAAGCCAGGGCAGAAGTATTACACAGGGTATATGCATAGCAATGGTCCGCGTCTGCATGAATTTCTGCAGGAGATGAACAGAGAAGTGCTCTCAAAATATGACTGTATGACAGTAGGAGAAGCACCAGGGTCGACTGCTTCGGAGGCAAGTCTGTTCAGCAATCCAGAGCGGAAAGAGCTGAATATGATATTTACGTTTGAACATATGAATATTGACCGTATTCCAGGATCTGTAAACCGAAAATGGGCGCTGAAACCATTTTCATTGGTAGAACTAAAAAGAGTCATGAGTGAGTGGCAGAACAAGGTAAATGGAGTGGGTTGGAACTCTTTATATTTTGAGAATCATGATCAGCCGAGAGTGATTTCCAGATGGGGAAATGACCGTGAATATCGTAAGGAATGTGCAAAAGCATATGCAACGGTATTGCATGGTATGCAGGGAACTCCTTATATATACCAGGGAGAGGAAATCGGTATGACGAATGTGCAGTATGAATTAGACGAATATGACGATGTGGAAATTCATAATGCGTACAAAGAATTAGTGGAAACTGGCAAGAGTATCAGCAGAGAAGATTTTCAAAAGGCGGTTTGGAACAAAGCACGTGACAACGCACGTGTACCGATGCAGTGGGATGACAGTGACAATGCAGGATTTACAACCGGCACACCGTGGTTCAAAGTCAGTGACCGATATCAGGAGATCAATGTGAAAGAAGCACTTGCGGATGAAGATTCCATTTTTATTATTATCAGAAATTGATCACACTGCGTCATACAGAAGATATTTTGACAGAAGCAGATTACCATCTGTTATTGCCGGAACATCCAGAATTATTCGATATATGAACGAACATGGAATGGAAAAAGATGGCTTGTGGCAGCGAATCTGTCAGAAAAAGAAATTTCATTGGAAGAGGTAAGAGATTGTCTGGATGAAACTATGAAGATTGTCATCAGCAACTATAAACGAACAGAAATTCCTGAGACATTTCTTCCTTATGAAGCATGGATTGCAGGAAAAAATAGGATAGATGTGATAAAGAGGGGGATGGATATGAAAGACGTGAGGCTGGCGGCATTTGATTTGGATGGGACACTGTTGGATTCTGCAAATAAAATAAGTGATTTTACAATTCGACAGATTCAAAAGGCGATAGACAGAGGAATTGAGATTGTCATTGCCACTGGAAGAAGCGTGCCCCTATTTCCGGAAGAATTGAAAAGAGTGAGTGGAATACGTTATGCAATAGTGGAAAATGGGGCAGGTATATACGATCTGAAAAATCAGAGATTTCTTTTTCGCAGGACAATTCCATATGACATCGTGCGAAAAATCGCAGATTGTCTGGAGGTGGCCGACGGGTTTGCAGAATTTTTTTCAGAAGGAAATGTATATTCCGATATTGAAAATATCAGCCGTCTGAATCAGGTTGACAAAGATGATAATTTTGTTTCATATTTCAGACAGAATCATACCTTCGTAAATCATCTGAAAGCACAGGATAGACTGCTTGAAAATATAGAGAAGATTAATTTATTTTTTGTAAATCAGAATGTACAGGAAAAAATCAAAATGGTGCTGAAAGAGGAAACAGAAGTTTCAGCGACTTCTTCTATTGCAGATAATATAGAACTTCAAAACAGTAGTGTAAGTAAGGCATCGGGTCTGAAATGGCTTTGTGATATGCTTGGTATTAAAAAAGAAGAGACAATTGCGGTTGGAGACGGAGACAATGACAGAAAGATGTTAAGATTTGCAGGAATTGGTGCTGCAATGGCAAATGCTTCTGAAACAGTAAAAGGGGATGCTGATGTGATCCTTTTATCCAATAACGAGGATGGGGCTTTGCGATTTTTGTCAGAATATCTTGAGCTTGATTAAAAATAGATTGCACAAAATAGATAAGCTATTTTGTGCAATCTATTTTAGCGTTTAGGTAAAATTCTAAGAAAATTCCAAAAATCGGAGTATGCAATTATACACAAAATACGGCTGATTGTGCAATTGCTAGAAAGCAGTATATATATTATAATGAAATTAAGGGAATTATGAGATTTGGGAAAGCAGAAAAAGGAGAAAAAAGGTATGAAAATTATTAAAACAGCAGACTATAATGAAATGAGCAGAAAGGCAGCGAACTTGATCGGGGCACAGGTAATTATGAAACCAAACTGTATTTTGGGCTTGGCAACAGGATCTTCTCCGATTGGAACTTACAAAGAACTGATCAAAAGATGTGAAGAAGGAGATCTTGATTTTTCGCAGGTGAAATCTGTAAATCTTGATGAATACAAAGGACTTCCAAGAGACAATGATCAAAGCTATTATTACTTCATGAACCACAATCTGTTTGATCATATTAACATTGATAAAGCAAATACACATGTGCCTAATGGTATGGAGCCAGATGCGGCAAAAGAGTGTGCAAACTATGAAGAACTGATCAAATCCTTGGGAGGGGTTGATCTGCAGTTATTAGGTCTTGGACATAACGGACATATCGGATTCAATGAACCGGCAGAAGAATTTGACAAAGTGACACACTGTGTAGATTTGCAGGAGAGCACAATTGAAGCAAATAAACGTTTCTTCGAATCAGCGGACGATGTTCCAAGACAGGCTTATACAATGGGAATTGGCACGATTATGAGTGCAAAGAAAATTGTTGTGGTAGTAAGCGGTGAAGACAAAGCGGATATTGTAAAGAGAGCGTTTAGCGGACCGGTGACACCATCTGTTCCGGCATCTATTTTGCAGATGCATCCGGATGTGACTGTGATTTGTGATGCGGCTGCATATTCAAAAGTAGAAGCATAATCTGATCTGGAAGGAGGCGGCACAGGACAAGGACTGTGCAAAGTGTTATGATTATTAAAAATGTAAAAGTGTTTACAGAAGATAAAACATTTGAACCAGGAGCAATTGGAATTGAAAATGGTATTTTTAAGAATAATCTGTTTGACAGCGGAGAGATTATTGACGGAGAAGGCTGTTATGCAATCCCGGGATTGATTGATGTACATTTTCATGGATGTATGGGATATGATTTTTGTGATGGTACAAAAGAAGCAATTGAGAAGATTGCTGAATATGAGGCGTCTCAGGGAGTTACAACGATTGTTCCGGCAACGATGACTTTATCAGAAGAAGAGCTGATGAAATCATGGCAAACGGAGGAACTTACGAGAACAAAGAAGGTGCGGCTGTGCTTGCTGGAATCAATATGGAAGGACCGTTTATCTGTTCGAAGAAAAAGGGAGCACAGGCAGCAACACATATCACAAACCAGACGTTGCGATGTTCAGAAGGCTTCAGGAGGCAGCAAACGGATTGATTCGTCTCGTAGATATTGCACCGGAGGTAGAGGGGGCAATGGAATTTATCAGTGAGCTGAAGGATGAAGTGCATATTTCGTTTGCGCATACGACAGCGGACTACGATACAGCTAAGACAGGGTATGCATTGGGAGCTTGTCATGCAACACATCTGTACAATGCGATGCCACCATTTACACATAGAGAGCCAGGAGTAATCGGAGCAGCAAGAGACAGTGAACACTGTATGGTAGAGTTGATCTGTGATGGAATTCATATTCATCCGTCAGTTGTCCGTGCGACATTCCAAATGTTTGGAAATGACAGAGTCGTGTTGGTCAGTGATAGCATGAGAGCGTGTGGCTTGTCAGACGGAGATTATACACTTGGTGGACAAGATGTAAAGGTAGTAGGAAAGCTTGCGACTTTGAAATCGGACGGAGCAATTGCCGGTTCTGTCACAAACTTGATGGATTGTATGAGAACTGCAGTTAAAGAGATGGGTATTCCGCTGGAGAGCGCAGTTGCGGCTGCGACTATGAACCCTGCAAAAAGTGTTGGATTGTATGAACAATATGGCTCAATCACAGAGGGAAAAATAGCAAATGTAGTGCTGCTGGATGAGGATTTGAATATTAAAAGATCATTATAATGGTTAGAATAGAGATGGAGTTTATAAAGCAAGGTATATAGAAATATGTAACCTTGTTTTTGTGTATAAAGAAAAAATATGTATAGTGTTTAAAAGCAGAGGGTGGAATTCTTGAAATTCCATCTCTCTTTGTTTGCAGATCTATATTGTGAGATTGAAAAGTAAATATACAAAATGTACAAAAATAAAAAATATATTGAAATACAAATCTACGCTATGTATAATATGTATTATCTATAAAGTTTGATATCTTGGTGAAAATGATGAAAATAGGAGGAAAAGGAAAGTGAAAAAGAAACTAGTTGCTTTTTTGATGGCGGTTTGTATGGCAGTGCCAAGCGTTGGGACAGTTGGAGCTACTGTGGAAGCAGCAGACAAAGAAGAAGCAAAGGTAATTGATGTAACCAAATATGGTGCGGATCCAACTGGTGCGACAGACAGTACACCGGCAATTAAAAAGGCTATTGAAGCGGCTAAAAAGGTAACAAAAAAATCGGATACACCTGTTGTAATCGATTTTCCGGAGGGTAGATATGATATTTATCCGGACCAGGCAGAAGAAAGAGAATTGTATATCTCGAATACAGTAGGAACAAATCAGACTTATAAAGATAAGAAGATAGGTATTCTGATTGAGGATATGGACAATGTAACGGTAGAAGGAAATGATTCATTGTTTATGTTCCATGGAAAGATGACAACATTTGCATCTATTGACAGTGAGAATGTAACATTCCAGAACTTTGAGGTGGATTTCCAAGTTCCGACAGTTATAGATATGACAGCTGTCAAAAAAGAAGGGAATGAGGTTACATACTATATTCCGGAATGCTATAACTATCAGGTAAATGGAAACAGTATCAAGTGGATGAGTGATAAGAGTCCGTATACAGAGGAATATTATTGGACATATACATTTAATGGTTCTACATATTCTCAGATTTTTGATACAAAAAACGGTCAGACATGGAGAAAACGAGGAAGCGACCAGCATGTTTTCAACAATGTATCAAAGATTGAAGATTTAGGAAATCATCAGGTAAAGATTACATATTCCAGTATGGGAACATTGGAAGAAGGATTCTGTTATCAATTGCGAGATACAACTCGAGATCATGCAGGAACATTTTTCTGGCAGAGCAAAGATGTTACTCTGAATGATTTAGATATTCGTTTTATTCATGGATTTGGTATGGTAGGGCAGTTCTCTGAAAATATTACAATGAAAGATGTGGATTTTGAGACAGACAAAGCATCTGGAAGAACAACAGCAGGTTACGCGGATTTCATTCAGATGTCAGGCTGTAAAGGATTGATTGATATTTCAGACTGTACATTTTCTAACCCACATGATGACCCAATCAATGTTCATGGTACATTCTTGCAGGTAATTGGAATTAGTGATGACAGAACAGAAGTGACTGTGCAGTACAAACATAATGAAACGGCTGGATTCCCGAATTACTATGTGGGAGATCAGGTAGAATTTTCAACATTGGGGAATATGGTTCCGGTATCTGAAAATGGGGACGTTGCAGTGAGAGAAGTTGTGAAAGTGGACGGACCGGATGGAAAAGGTGGCAAAGGAAGTCTGAACGATCTGACGAAGATTAAGCTTACATTTGACAAAGCGATTCCAGAAGGAGTACAGGTTAATCAACATGCGGTGGAAAACATTACATACACACCGAATGTGAAGATTCATGATAATATTTTTAAAGAAACTCCGACTCGTGGCGTACTCTGCACAACAAGAGGAAAAGTAGAGATTACTGATAATATGTTTGACAACATGGGGATGGCTGCGATTTATATTTCCAATGATGCACAGGGATGGTATGAATCAGGACGTACGACAGATGTGACGATCAAAGGAAATACATTTATTGTAAATCCGCTTACGGCAGGAGCTGCTGGAATCTTTGTGCAACCGACAAATAGAAATGTTGATGGAACAGTTCATAAGAATATGAAAATTGAAGGCAATACATTTTTCATGGCACAGAGTCAAAATGTATTGAATGCAAAATGTGTGGAAAATCTGACGTTTAAGAATAATAAAGTGTATCGTCAAAATCCAGATGTGACAGTAAGTGCGAAAGCGGATAAAACAAATCTTGCAGCAGGGGAATCTTCAAGTATCACTGTGACAGCAGATGGAGCGGAGCTTGGTGCAAAAGCATATCGTTTTGAAGGCTGTAAAAATGTTACAATCGAGGGTAATACATATGACGGAGGTTTAAATGCAGGTGTTGAGCTTGCAAGTACAGACAAAAACCAAGTGACAGTGAAAAATGACGTTGCAAAAGTGGGAGCAGATAACAAGCTGAATAAAGTGGGAACGATTTTCTACAAATCATCTAATGATAAAGTAGTAAAAGTATCTGCATCAGGTGTTGTGACAGCAGTGGGAAATGGAACAGCAGATGTAACGGCATATGCAGTTGCAGGAGGAAGAAAATTCGAGGCAGCTCCAATTACATATACAGTAGAAGGAGAAGCAACGGTCCAGCCGACTGCGATTAAAATTACAACAGAGACAGAAAAATTAACAGACCAAACATTGCAATATGCAGCAGAAGTGACAGCGGAAGACGGAGCGGATAAAGCTGTAACATGGTCAGTTGTTGATCCGACAACAGGTCAAGCAACAGATAAAGCAACAATCAATGAAACTTCAGGACTTTTGACAGCAGAAAAAAGCGGTGCGGTGGAAGTCGTTGCAAAGACAAAGAATGGTTTAGAAGCAAGAAAATTACTTTCTATCCAAGTGGGAGAAGTGACGCTTGCGGAGGAAATTACAATTGAGGGTGAAGATACATCTCGTTGGTCTATTCCAGAAACAAATAAGATTCATGTACAGGCAGCACAGGGAGGTACATTCAATAATCAGACACCAGCAAACTGGTTCAAGGTTCCGGTTGATAAAACTGTGAAAGAAGTGACAATTAAGATTGAAGGAAAGACCAAGAGTTCTTGGGAAGATGTAGGACTTTATCTTGGAAAAGATGCAGACAACTATGTGGCAATTCAGAGAAAACATAGACAATCAAATGTTGGTGAACGATTCGGTATGGTTAGTGAGTCTAATCAGAGTGCAAGTGAGCAGTTGGCTGAGAGCGCAAGTGACAAGCAAGATGTAAAAGATCTTTATTTTAGATTATTAAGAAGCGATAATAAAGTCACATCTTACTATAGTGAAGATGGAAAAGATTGGACAAAATTTGGCAATGAAGTTACCAACACAACATTTATGCCAGACAGCAATGGTCAGTTGTATGTCGCATTCGGAGCTATGGGAAATGGAAATACAGAGTATGTATTCACAGACTTGAAAGTAAATAATAAGCCTGTTGCCTTGACTCAGTCAGTATCAGATAACCTTCCATCTGTATCTGAGGTATCTGTAGCTTACACAGAAGCAGAAAACAAATTGACAGCGTCTTACAAATTGGGCGAAGGTTCGGATAAGATTGTGAAATGGGCAGTTTCCAGTGAAGAAAAATGGATTCTATTCAGTTTTGGAAGCAAATGCAGGTGACACATTGACTGCAACTCCGGATATGAAGAATAAATATGTGAAAACAGTTGTTGTTCCAGTAAAAGATAGTGGAGTATCTGGAGACATCGTATGGTCATCTAAGGCAGTGAAAGTGACAGGAGAAGGACTGGATGCAGGAAACGCAAAATCTGCAAATGCACGGTTAGCTAAAGCAGACATTACAGGACTTACAAAAGGATTTGAATTCGACAAAAATACATTGACATATCTTACAATGGCAACAACAGAAGAGAAAGAACTCAATGTAGAATTTGCGGCAGAAGACAAAAATGCAAAAGTTGAGACTGTATTCAATGATAAAGTGGTACAAGGTAACAAAGGTAAACTGACACTTACAAGTGGACGTAACTTGATTGAAGTGACAGTAACTGCAGAAGATGGTATTACAAAGAAATATTATCGTTTCACCATTTTCCGTGATGGAGATGATAATGCAAAATTGACTTCTTTGAAAGTAGATGGGCAAACAGTTGAATTAAAAGACGATGTATACGAATACAGAGTTGATGTGAATAAAGCAAAAGAAGTTGCATTAGAAGTAGTAGCAAACGCATCTGCAAAAGTAGCAATGTCATTCGAGGGTAAAGTTGTAAAAGACAACAAAGTAACTTTGCAACCAGGCAGCAATATGGTGAATATTATCGTGACACCAGAAACGAGTGCAGAGCCAACACGTTACGCAGTAAATATTAAAGTTCCGGATCCGACAAATGCAAATCTGGAAAGTGTTGTATTCAGTGACAATGTAAAATTAGATAAGAAGTTTGAAAAAACAACGACAGAATATACTGGAATCGCAACTTCTTCTGCAATAACAATAGATGTGGCAGCCGAAGAAAAAGATGCGACGGTAAAAGTAACTGTCAATGGAAAAGAACAAAAAGAACTCAAGAAGGTTAAACTTGTAGAAGGAGACAATACAATTGTAATTGAAGTGACTTCTCCGGACAAGAAAGAGAAAAAGACTTATACATTCGAGTTAGAAGGAAAGAGTGTTATCTATCTTTCTGATTTGGAGCATAAGAATAATTCGACAAATGGTTGGAGCAATAAACCATTTGGAATGGATAAGACTTATGAAGGAAATCCAATTAGACTGGTAGAAGATGAAGAACAGAATATTCGTACATTTGAAAAAGGTGTATGGTCTCATGCTACTGCAAATATTTACTACGACTTGGAAAACAAAGGTTATAAAGAGTTTGAAACGTACGTGGGGGTAGATGCAGCACAGCTTGGAAAACCTGGCTCAGTAACATTTAAAGTGTTTATAGATGAGCAAGAAGTATTTACTTCAACAAAAGAGATGGTTCCAGAAGATATTATGCAACATGTTAAAGTTACGATTCCAGAGGGAGCAAAAGAGCTTCATTTGCAGGCATTGATGGGAGCAAGTGATAGCAACGACCACGCTGACTGGGCGGATGCAAAATTTGTCACAGCATTTGATGGAGGAGAAGAGCCGAGCGTACCAGTAGAGAGTGTAGCAGTGACAGCTGACAAGAAAGAGTTAAAAGTTGGCGAGACAGCACAGGCAACAGCGATCGTAACACCAGATAATGCAACAAACAAAGAGGTAACATGGTCTGTATCAGATAAAGAGGTAATTTCTGTGGATAACACTGGAAAAGTAACAGCAAAAGCAAAAGGAACAGCAGAAGTTATTGCAACAGCCGAAAATGGCGTAAGCGGGAAAGTGGTAATCACAGTGACAGAAAAGGATACGCCGGTAGAGCCAGATGTAGAAGTAGAAAGTATCGAAGTGACAGCAGCAGACACAGAGCTGAAGGTTGGAGATACAACAAAAGTAACAGCACAAGTGTTACCGGACAATGCAACAAATAAAGATGTGACATGGTCTGTATCGGATAAGAACGTGCTTTCAGTGAGCGAAGATGGAACAGTAACAGCGAAAGCAAAAGGAACAGCAGAAGTTATTGCAACAGCTGAAAATGGCGTGAGCGGGAAAGTTACAATTGAAGTAACAGAAAAAGATATTCCAGTAGAACCGGACAAAGCTGACAAATCAGATTTACAAGAATTGGTAGATAAATACAGCGAACTGAAAGAGAAAGATTATACAGCAGATAGCTGGAAAGGCTACCAGGAAGCAATGGATACAGCAAAAAAAGTGCTGGCAGATGAGGATGCAACTCAGGAAGAAGTAGATGCAGCAAGCACAGTGTTGAAAAATGCGGTTGATAAGCTGGTAAAAGTGGATGAACAAAAGAAACCAGAACAAAAACCATCTGATTCAAATAAAGATAAGAATCAGGAAAAACCGGTTAAAACAGGGGATACAATGACAGTATTACCAGTTGCGGTTCTTATGGCAGCATGTGTAGCGGTAGTTGCAGTATTTGTGCGTAAGAGACGAGAGGGGCGTTCATAAGAAAATAGAACGAGAGGTTTAAGACCTCTCGTTTTTTAATGTCAGCAACACGGAAAATTGTGTCGCTGTTTTTTCAATCGTTGTTGTACCACCCATTAGCTGCATCATTTTTACAGTGCTCTTCAATCCGATCTGATTGCTTTCTATGGCAGAGAAATCTTTTTTGACAGTGTTTGTAAGCTTGATGGTAATGGAATGTAGTGCTTGTGTGACTGTGACGGTTATCCTATCCTGCTTATCTCCGTATTTGATAATGTTGGAGAATAGATTTGAAAAAAATGCGTTTCAGCAATCGTTACATCACAGAGAAAAAAGAACGTACTCTCAGGAAAGGCAAGTTCTGTCTGAAAACCAACCAATTTCAGAAATTCACAGTGCTCCATCAAAATCTGTCTTAACAGAGCGTAATTTTGAGAGTGCAGTTCCGGTGTCTCAGTGGGATCAAATACGAGCGCATACTCAAACATACGATCTGTCATTTCTTTGATGTCCGCTGTCTTTTGCAGACAACGGTTTAAATATTCCTCTTGCTTATCAGGGCGTTTTTGCTGCTTTAAAATTTCCAAATATCCATTCAAAATGGTGAGCGGTGTGCGAAGGTCATGTGACATCGCGGTAATTAAGTCCTGATTGGCTTTGCGGCTCTCCTGCTCGGACTGTATATTTTCGTCAAAGGCGATGCGGAGATGATCAAGTTCATGGGAGAGGATTCCGATTTCATTTTTTTGGTAGTCTGGAAAAGGATGTGACAGATCGCCACCTGCCATCACGAGCACATCGTCTTTTAAGCGAATGATCTGTTTCATTTTCCGGCTGACAAAAAAAAGTACAAGAAAAAGGAAGAATCCGATACAGGACTACGAGAAGCACCATACAGTATGGGTAGAGAAAGAAGGAACTGTGGTAAAAAGTAATATGTACCTGCGCCATTCCGTTTTTAAATTGAATCGGAAAGCTGATTGGGGTTTCGCCCTCTCCACCGGTCAAAGCATAGCCGAAGTCAAAAAAACTCCGAAACGCATGTTTTTCCATGGAAATCGGAGTTTTTCCGCACAGAAAAATTCCATCTTCCAAGCCGTAAAGATAAATACCTGTATAGTCGTCCACGAGATCGAAGAAAGGCTGCATTTTTTCGATCGTTTCCTTGTCATCTTCTGAGTCTGGGATGTCATATTTGAGTGCCTCCTCATACAGCGTTCCCCAAAAGGAATCGTCGTTTAGCTGCGGGTAAAAGTTGAATTTGTCGTTCAGATAACCGAAGGTCTCATAGCGTTTTCCCCATAAGAACGAAAAAAGGAGATAGCAGAGTGCTCCGGCGAGTAGTATGACAATTGCAAACTGCGTGCGTATTTTACAGTTCTGAAATTTCTTAATCACATCGATACCCCTTTCCCCAGACCGTTCTGACGATAGTTGGATGATTCGGATCCATTTCCACTTTTCGTCTCAGATTCCGAATATGCACCGTTACGGTGTTGTTTGCGCCATAATAGTAAGGCTCGTCCCAAACAGCCTCATAGAGCCGTTCTGCAGAAAAAAGTTGTTTCCGGTTTTTCACGAGAAGGAGTAACATTCGCTACTCTGTGTCAGTCAGGTCGAGCGGCTTCCCGTCTGATAAGACTTCTTCTTTCTCTTCGTCAATGGTAAGATGACGGTATTGAAAGGTTGTTTGTGGAGGTAGTGCTTCTTTTTTTCCCTTGTAAATGTGATAGCGGCGGATGAGCGCTTTGACACGGCTGATCAGCTCACTGTAGGAAAATGGTTTGGCGAGATAGTCATCACCTCCGCTTGAAAATCCAAGTGTCTTGTCGCTGTCCTTTGTTTTGGCGCTCAGAAATAGAATTGGGGCATTTGTTATTTTACGGATTTCCAGACAGGTCTGATATCCGTTAAGTCCAGGCATCATAATATCTAAAATGATGAGGTCGAAACAAGTTGTCTGTAAGAGGTCGAGTGCGGTTTTTCCGTCTTTTGCTTCTTCTGTTAAAAAGCCCTCACCGGACAGCAGAATCTGTATGATTTCTCGAATCTCCGGGTTGTCGTCGACGATCAAAATGTGTGCATTATCCATGGTGTTTCCTCCGTGTTTTGTCTTCTATGCTTATTATAGCGAAAAAATGACAAAAATCAGAGAGACTTAAGAAATCTTAAGAATTAGTTGCGTAGTTCCTTAAGATTTTATCTGTAAAATAGACGTGAGGTGAGAAAAATGAATAAAATTAGTATTGTGATACCTTGCTTTAACGAGGAGGAGGCTCTGCCGGTATATTATGAGGAGATGAGCCGTATTATGAAACAGATGCAAGGAGTAGACTTTGAATTGCTGTTTGTGGATGATGGATCTTCGGATCGGACACTTGGGATTATGAAAAGTCTGCATGAGAGGGATGAGCGCTGCAAATATTTATCGTTTTCAAGAAATTTTGGAAAAGAGGCGGCGATTTATGCGGGACTTAGCAATGCAGAGGGGAATTATGTGGCAATTATGGATGTGGATTTACAGGATCCGCCGAGTCTGCTGCCCGAGCTGTATCGAACTCTTATTGAAGAGCCGTACGACAGTGTGGCGACAAAGCGGTCTACACGGACAGGGGAGCCAAAAATCCGTTCCTTTTTATCCAATCGTTTTTATAAATTTATCAATAAGATTTCCAAGACAGAGATTGTAAGCGGAGCCAGAGATTATCGATTGATGAAACGAAAAATGGTAGATGCGATTTTGGAGATGAGCGAATATAACCGATTCTCGAAGGGCATCTTTGAGTGGGTCGGATTCCGCACAAAATGGATGGAGTTTGAGAATGTAGAACGGTCAGCAGGAGAGACAAAGTGGTCGCTGCGCAAATTATTTTTCTATTCGTTGGAAGGGATTACAGGGTTTTCGGTTGCCCCGCTTTCCTTGGCGTCCGTTGTCGGAATTTTGTTCTGTATCCTTTCTTTTTTGATAATTGTGTTTATTATTGTGCGCACGATCGTGTGGGGGGATCCGGTAGCAGGCTGGCCTTCACTTGTGTGTATCATTTTTATGGTGAGCGGAGTACAACTGCTTTGTACCGGAATTGTTGGGCAGTACTTGTCTAAGACATATTTGGAGACGAAGCATCGTCCGATTTACATATTGAAAGATTCCAGCGAGGAGAACCAATATGAACAGGCAGAAGTTTAAACAAACGATTCCGTATCTGCTACTGGGAATGTTCACACTGTTTTTTTGCTGGTTTTTTTGCGGAAGATATGGTGTATTTGGCTCGAAGGTAGACTGGATCAGTCAGCACAGCGTACTGCCGGATTATTTCAGACAGCGATTTTACGATACAGGACAGCTTTTTCCTGATATTACGTGGAATTTAGGTGCGGGACAGAATATTTATATTTTTCTTATTATGGTCTGTTTAATCCGATTATTTGGATTTCTTATCTCCTTCCCTTTGTTCCCATGAGTCTATATATTCAGATTACCTCCATTTTATCTTATGGTGCGTCTGTGGTGATTTTTTACTGCTGGTTAAAGAAGAAATGTGATGACAGAATTACTCTGGCATGTACGTTTCTGTTTCTGTTGGCAGCGCCTTTGGTGTATCATTCCTATAATCAGTTGATG
>ENA-OQAB01000764-OQAB01000764.1-human-gut-metagenome-genome-assembly--contig:-NODE-764-length-16430-cov-8.660799_pt1 | contig 16430 bp, 14 predicted proteins | sample MGYA00242490_ERZ504517 | MGnify/ENA primary metagenome ERZ504517 (study PRJEB26092, sample SAMD00036298) | human gut metagenome | host: Homo sapiens | study: EMG produced TPA metagenomics assembly of...
TACTTATAAATTATGTAGAATCTATGAAAGATAGTGTAGTGGTAGGACTGCGCTGTCTTTTATTTTGCAGAAAATTAGTCAAGAGGGAAAATATTGTGACAGAAAACCTTATAAAAAACCACAATATATTCTGAAAAAACGAATTTCGCCAATTTATATATGAATTTCGCCGTTTCAGAAAATTTTGCAATAAATATGCTATTATTTAAATACAAACTATAAATGAGCAAGTTCGTGATTTTGCATAAAAAAAAAGACACCTTAAATCCAGTGTTGATTTTGAAGCGTTTATGAAATTAGCAGGATAGTTTTGTACATTTTTTCAAATTTGCTCATTTATAGCTATAATAACACTTGTCGTTGGTTTACTGCAAATTACGCGCGTGGTTAAAATGACAAAAAATAAACAGGAGGTCAAATGTATGCTAAGCAAGAAATTAAAAAAGGTTATTTTGGGATTTGTAACTGCATTATGCCTGACTGGGTCTGCAATGCCCGTAATGGCTGATACTGTCCGGTTTAATGTGACAGTTCCGGGAGATCCTAAATCAAAGAGAATACCAAAGTCAGATGATGAACAAAAATTTTATGTGACTGGTACATATTTCAGCAGTTATGGAACATTGTCGTGTCGATCATATCAGTTGGAGAATCAGCATGTCTTTTCCGAGACGAAGGATATTAGCCGTACTGCACCAAGCAATAAGGGAAAATATAAAAGCTGGGCAAAACCTCATGTATATTATTTCATGTCATCACATTCGAGTTTGAATGGCATGAATGTTGAAGGAAGATACACACCGTAATATTCATATTAAAAAGAAAAAGGCAGGATGGAAATCTTGCCTTTTTCGCTAAGGGAGAGAAAAACAATGAAGATTAAAGCGATGGCAGTTATAAAAATCACAATTAGTTGTTTGATATTTTTCAATAGTATTAACACTTGCTTTGCAGCGGATTTTCCTTCTACCTATGAAAAAAGCAGTGAAAAAGTGAAGTTTGATTGTGAGTTAGAAATTCCAAAGGATTTTTCAGAAACTGAGATGTACTCAGAAAAAACAAAAGGCCGAATTTATCCGGATATGGACAAAACGATTTCAATCTACACGCAGGGAAAAGAAGTAAAAGAAAATGGGACAATACCGGCAGCGTCTTCAGAAGATCCTGAAGGAGTTTATTATGTCTTTACAGATGGCTCTACATTATCCGTTGACAGCTCTTTTACATATGGTTCAGATACCGCAAAGTATTATGGATATATTGGAGTACGTGATCCTCAATATAAAGAACGGTTTGAACAACAGACAGTTTCTTTTATGGATAAGAATACAGTAATTGAAAAAGTATCTTCAGATTTGGAAAACATTGGCATTGATACGACTGATATATCCTGGGATGCTTATCCTTTAAATCATGAAGCTATGAGTCAATTGGAAAATGAACAGATTTCTGATGGGCTGGATATGGAAGAACACCGAAAGGAGTCATGGACAGAAGAAGATGATGCATATTTTGTCTATGGCGTACAAATGAGCCAAAAATTGCCAGTATTTCATGAATTGATGAACACTAGCAGACAGTTGGCTTATGATACACCAGACAGTTCTGTTATTCAAGCGATTTATTCAAAGAGAGGCGTAGAAATTCTTTCTTACTCAGGATATATGTATAAATTTGATGTATCAGACCAAAAAATAAATTTTCTCGCATTTGACGATATTGCTTCAGTCGTTTTTGATAAGTTTAATAACCTGTTAAATGAATCAACCTACAAAATAACCAGAGCAAAATTGTATGAGAGAGTTTTTCTGAATGAAGCGCAGCAGATGGAAGTTAGCCCTGTTTGGTATTTTGAGATTCTTCAGGATGATGATACGACATCCATTACCTTAGTAGATGCTGTTTCGGGGGAAGAAATATATCTCGAATAGGAAAGGCTGGAGAAAAAGTTGAACTACAAAAGCAAAGGTTTACTCATAAAATCTGATTTAAGCAGACTTTTAAAATGCTATAAGATATATGCGGCAATTATCGGAGTAAGTATTGCAATATTATTTTCTACAGAACAGATAGGATTGATCAATGGAAATATTTTGGATACATATATTCAGGGATCAGAGCTTTCGGGAATCATGATTGCATATGTGTTTTGTGCATTTCCATTTGCTACTGTATTTTGTGAAGATCTTGATAATAAATATATACGATATGAATTGATCAGGAGTAATTTAAAAAGATATGTAGTTACCAAAATTGCTTTCATCTATTTAACTGCAATTTTGGTTATGGTTTTAGGAACGATACTTTTTTTATTATCGGGACGTATAGCTGGTGGAGATTGGGTAAATGAGTCTGTGGGATGTATGAATGTTTTGCTGAATGGAAGTTATTCCATATTACTGAAAAAAGAGCATTATTTTTTATATTGCGTAATGTACTCTTTGCAGCTTGGATTGTTATCCGGATTACTATCTGTATTAGCTGGTTATTTTTCTTTATATATTCATAATCGTGTCACTGTATTAGCATTACCGATTATAATATATCAAATTCTGATAGAATGCTCTGGAAATACTATTTATACTGTATTTATTTTCAGAGCCTATAATAGACCAATGAATAAAGACTGGGAAAGCTTTAGTTTGATTCTTTTAATAAGTATTATCCCAACAATTCTATTAGGCTGTTTGATATACAAGAAGATTCAAAAGAGGTTATAAAATATGTTTAAGATTATGAAATATATTTTGAAAAATACTTTACTGAAAATAAGAAATATAAAGACTATCACATTTGCAATTATTATCGCCGTAACGATATGGAGTTACAATCATCCTCTGCGAGAATTGACTTACTCGATCAAATATCCGGTAACATGGTGCGTATTTCCTTTTATGATTTCAAATTTGTCTTTTTTGATACTTTTTTGGTTCGGAATAATCTATATAAATTCAGATATTCCATATATGCAGCACAGTAATATGTACCAGATTATCAGAACAGGACGTATAAGTTGGGCTCTGGGACAATTAGGTGGAACGTTTTTTCGGTCCTTTATTCTTGTAGTTTTTACAGCATTTTGCTCAATTGTTTCATTACTTCCACAGATAGAATGGAGCCTTCAATGGGGGAAGCTTATCCATACGATTGCTATGACAAATGCAGCAATACAGTATAATCTGAAGTATGTGTTTTATTATCAGATTTTAGGAAAATATTCACCATTACAATTAATGATCATTACAATAGTCATATGCACATTTATTTCCATGTTTTTAAGTTCCTTAATGTTTATGATAAGCTTATATTTCAACCACATTTTGGCAGTCTCAATTACAGCAGCATTAACGATAATGCTATTTTTTGTGGTAAATATCCATCCTAAAATACGATATATTCTTGCGAAATTTATCCCTACTGTATGGGCAAAGGTAGTGCAGGTTAACTCTCCTGTGCTTGGATACTATTGGGTACCATCTATAAAGTATATGTTTGCATTTTTGTTAATAGGAAACATTATTTTAATAATTTTGATTCTTATAAAAGTAAAGAAGTGTGAGTTCAACTGGGAAAACGAGGATATATAGGAGGAATAACTGCTGTGAATGAAAAAAAGTATATCATAGAGGTATCACATGTCAATAAGAGTTTTAAGAACAATAAAGTCTTAAAGGATGTCACGCTCAGATGTGAAAGTGGCCGGATATATGGGCTGGTCGGACATAATGGCTCTGGGAAAACGGTTTTGTTTAAAACAATTTGTGGCTTTCTGGCCTGTGATGAAGGAACGGTTTCTGTAAATGGAAAAGTAATGGGGAAAGATAAGGACATGCTTACAGAGGCAGGGATCATTATCGAAGATCCTGGGTTCTTACGAAACTGGAGTGCTTACCATAACCTTGAATTTCTGTACACGATACGAAATAGACCAGATAAATCATATCTGCATTCAGTGTTAAACACAGTTGGACTTGATCCGAAATTGAAACGCCCGGTTGGAAAATTCTCGCTTGGTATGCGGCAGAGGCTGGCACTTGCCCAGGCTATTATGGAAGATCCACCAATCCTGATCTTGGATGAGCCAATGAATGGTCTTGATAAAAATGGTGTAGCAGAAATCCGGGAGCTTTTGCTGAAGATGAAGAATGAAAATAAGCTGATTATACTGGCAAGTCATAATCGGGAGGATATAGAGATTCTATGTGATGAAGTATATGAGATGGAAGATGGAATACTTCGAAAAATAGTCAAAGAGTAAGAAAAAATATTTCGTATAGTTTATATTTCATTTTATCTATAGCACAACAAGTTAAATTATATTGACAGAAAAATTCTCACCACTCTGACGCGGGATTTCACACTCTGATGGGCTGGATTAAGATGCATTATTTACGAGGATTGCTATAGTTTCCAGAGCTTTGGGAGTGTGATTATTTTTATATTGAAAAAGAATGCCAATGGTTATATACTTCTGGTAGTATGAAAGGAGTAGAAAATGTTATATATTGGCATTTGTGATGACGATGAGGGCGTTTGTGCTGAATTGGAAAGAATGCTTTATGATTATGCGGAACAAAATAAAATTCAGATGGATATTGATATTTGGTACAGAGGAGAGAGTCTGTGCAGATTTCTGAGAGAGAAAGAGCAGATTTCGGATGTGTTGTTTCTGGATATAGAATTACTGACAACAAATGGAATTGAAGTGGGACGGTTTATAAGAGAAGAGCAGGAAAACATGGAAACTGCAATTGTTTACATTTCAGCGAACAGCAGTTATGCGATGGATTTATTTCGTGTACAGCCGACAGATTTTCTGATCAAACCTTTAGACAAAATAAAAGTTGGGAATGTCATGGACAGGATTCAGAAAATTTCAGAAGTCAGAAAAGGTATTTTCGAGTACTTTGTCAGTGGATATTATTTCAAGGTGCTGTATAAAGATATTCTGTATTTCAGCAGTCAGAATAAAAAAGTGCATCTGGTTTTAAAAGACGGACAGAAAGAATTTAATGGCAAACTGAAAGAAATAGCAAAGAAAATTCCGGGAAATTTCATTCAGATTCATCAGTCGTACCTGATCAATTTTGATTATATCGAAGAATGTTCTTATGAATCTGTGAAAATGAAAAACGGAGATACAATTCCGATCAGCCAGCCATATCGGAAATCAGTGAGAAAGCAACTGGCGGAACGTGTGTGGAGGGACAGAGAGTAAATGTTTGCGTTGATAACTAGATTTTCTATTTATATGATGTTCTGATAAGTGCGTATAAGAAACTGGAAGAACAATCTCTTATGGAAAAACAAATGCTCATTTATTCTCACCAGTTGGATGTGTTGATGCAATCGGAAGAGAAAGTAAAAGCTCTACGCCATGACCTGGAAAATCATCTGGGAGAACTTGCATTTATGGCTGGAAATCAGAATAATGAAGAAATTCAGAAATATATACAGGACATGGGGGAGTATATGCAGAACCAGTCTGAACTGGTCAGTTGTGGGAACAAGAATCTTGACAGTCTGCTAAATTATCTTCTGGGACAGGCAAAAAAGAAACTGAATCATGTAGAGTATGAGGTGCAGGTACCATCTGATTTGTGCATATCAGCATTTGATCTGAATGTGATTTTGGGAAACTGAATAGAGAACGCAATAGAAGCAGCAAAACAGACGAAAGATAAATGGATGTCAGTGGATATATACTATGAAAAGGGTATGCTTTCCATGGAAATTAAAAACAGTTTTCAACATGAATTGGATGTAGAGAAAAATAAATTATTGTCAACGAAGGAAGAAAAAGGACATGGCATTGGTCTTGCAAATGTCAGGAAGATGGTAGAGAAATATCAGGGATTTATGGATGTTTCGAATACAAATCAGATTTTTACTGTAAAGGTAATGCTGTACTTATAAATTATGTAGAATCTATGAAAGATAGTGTAGTGGTAGGACTGCGCTGTCTTTTATTTTGCAGAAAATTAGTCAAGAGGGAAAATATTGTGACAGAAAACCTTATAAAAAACCACAATATGTTTTCGAAAAACGAATTTCGCCAATTTATATATGAATTTCGCCATTTTAGAAAATTTTGCAATAAATATGATATTATTCAAATACAAAGTAAGAAGAAATGAAATATATGTGAAAGGAGAATAAGAAAATGAGAAAAGAATTAAAAAAAGTCATTGAAAAAATTGCGATTAAAGCTGCTTCTTCGAATGTAAATGAAATATGTTCATGGATTACATATCAACCCAAAGTACCAGAATCGGTAAAAAATTAAAAAAACATTGATATGGAAATACAGACCTTTTCAGAAGAAGAAAAAGAAGAAATCATTCGATATGGACTTGATAAAATAAAAAATTCCTGCATGATGAGTGCTGTTACACTGCTGATGGGATATGCCTTTCATGTGTTTTTACAAAGTATAGTTTTTCTTATATGTTTTATTGCTTTAAGAAAATACGCAGGGGGTTATCATGCTGATACACAAAAGCGGTGTTATGTAATTTCTGTATTGATTATTGCGGTTGCATTATGGGCAACCAGATATAAGTCTGATAATAGTGTGTGTTTTGTTTTTATACAAAGTTTAAATTTTATAATTCTGTGTTTTCTTGTTCCTGTGGATAGTAAGAATCGACGTCTGGAACAGTGGGAAAAAGAAAGATATGGAAAAAAAGCAAAAGTACAAATATTTTGTATGTATATGTTGTGTTTGATTTTGTATTTGGATAAGAAACAAAGTATAGCTGTTGCTATTGGCGTGGCAAACCTGACAGTTGGAGGATGCGTATGTGCAGGAAAAATGAAAAATATTTTACTGAAACATAAAGAATAATTTAGAAAGGGGGAAGTAAACTGGATAAAAAAACGAGATATTATCAATGTAGTAGATGCACTGCTATAAAAAAAGCTTGAAAGAATTGACACTGTTTGTGTGTATATATGTTTCCGGGTCATGAGATTTCAAGAGATGAAGATATCAAAATTTTGAAAAATACTGTGAGGATTTATGTAATTGATATAAATTTTATATCTTAAAAAGCAGTTTGAGAATATCATGGACGGTTATATACAATTAAAAGATGATATAGTACACAAAAAAGTCTGGTAAAAACAGACTTTTTTGTGTACTATAAAATAAGCAGTTTTATTGATGCAAAAAAAGACATAGAGATATTGTAGCTTATATGATGAAGTGACTGGTATATTTTTTGCTTAATTATATAAAAAAATCATGGAGAAATATATTATTATGAAAAAAGTAAATAAATTTAAGTTGCTGGCAGCAGGGCTATTGATAGGAGTTGCTTTTTGGCTGTTAGGATCCGATTTCTTTACATTCATGATATGGTGGGAAATTTTATGGATTCTTGGATTGGTATTTATGCCGATAACGGCTCAGATATTCAAAGGTTTTGATGATAATGGATGGATGAATTCAAAGGTTATAGCAATAGTGATATGCGGATATGGAGTATGGATTTTGACTTCTATAAAAGTGGTTCACTTTACCACATTGAGTTCTGTCGTAATTACTACCTTATGTGGGGGGAGCAGTATTGCTTATGGAATATATGGAAAACAAAGAAAGGTTTTTCCGTGGAAACATATGGAACTTGTTTATTGGGAAGAAGTGATTTTCTTTGTTGTATTTCTTTTGTGGACATATATGGCAGGATTTCATCCGGCAGCTCATGGAACTGAAAAATATATGGATTTTGGTTTTATGAAGTCTATGATGCGTAGCACAACACTTCCGTCAGAAGATATGTGGTATGCTGGCAAAGCTTTTAACTACTATTATGGTGGTCAATATTTTGCGGTGTTTCTTACGAAACTTACAGGAACAAAGGTAGAGATTACATACAATCTTATGCGTACCATGATAGCTGCATTTGCGTTTGTATTGCCATTTAGTTTTGTGCGTCAGATGCTTAAGGATAAATTAGGTAAAAGGGGAAGAGCATGGATAACAGATTTTGGAGGTATTTTAGCAGGTTTATCTGTATCCATGAGTGGAAACCTTCATTATATTATATATGGAAAAATTTTTACATTACTGGGGATAAGAGAAGATTACTGGTTTCCAAGCACAACACGATTTATAGGATTTGATCCACCTGTGACAGGGGACGAGACAATTCATGAATTTCCTTCATATTCTTTTGTTCTTGGGGATTTACATGCGCATGTGATTAATGTGTTTTTTGTTTTGGCAGTATTGGGGATTTTATATGCATGGATAAAAAGAAATTCCGGTAAAAGCTGGAAACAGAAAGAGATATTTCTGCTGGGACTGTTCCTTGGAATTTTCCTGTTTTCAAATACATGGGATTTTATGATTTATTATGTTGTAATATGTGGAACACTGTTTTTTGGAAATTTGAAGAGATATCTTAATTCTACAGATATGAGAACCGGTATAAAATGGAGCGTTGTGCAATGGATAGAACTTCTGCTGACTGCTGTGTTGATTTCGTTACCATTCCATTTACAGTTTAAAAGCGTTATGGTACAGGGAATCGGAATAGTGAAAATTCATACGGCGTTTTATCAGTTTTGTGTATTATGGGCTTTTCCATTGCTTATATGTGGATTATTTGTCGTATCTACGCTGATAAAAAATAGAAATTTTACAAATAAAAAAACCAGGAATTTATTTTACAAAATTAATGTTTCTGATTTATACGGAGTTGTACTTTCTCTTTGTGCAATGGGACTAATATTGATTCCGGAAATCGTTTATGTAAGAGATATCTATGAAAAAACAGCACCAAGAGCAAATACTATGTTTAAGCTGACTTATCAGGCATATATACTTTTTGCACTTATGATGTCGTATATTTTGGTATTTTTTGTGGCAGACAGAATAAAAATTTTGCAAGAAACTAAATTGGATAATAGATATGAGAAAAAGGTAAGATTATCAAAAGTGCAGATAACCGTTGGGGGAATGGCAATAATACTTCTTATATCTACCTGTGGATATTTCATAAATGCTACAACAAATTGGTTTACAGGTTTTCCTCTGAAAAATAAATACCAAACTCTCAATGCAACTGCTTATCTAGAAAATGCCATTCCTGAAGATGCGGCAGCAATACGATGGCTGAATAAAAATATAACAGGTCAGCCAACTGTTCTTGAAGCTTGCGGCGACAGTTATAAAGACTATGACAACCGGGTTTCTGCTATGACAGGATTGCCGACGGTATTAGGATGGTATGTTCATGAATGGTTATGGCGAAATAATCTTGATGAAGAAAACAAAAGAAGAACAGACGTGGAAACTATTTATACTTCAACAGATAAAAAAGAAGTACAGGAACTGCTTGATAAATATGAGGTGAATTATATTTTTATTGGAAGCTGTGAATATCAAAAATATGAAGGGGTTAATGTAGCACTTTTAAGTTCATTGGGAGAAATAGTTTTTAAAGAGGAAAATACAATGATTGTGAAGCTGTAATAAAACAGATTTCCCAAAGAAAACAGCCACATAACCGAGAGAATATATTGATATTCATTGGATATATGTGACTGTTTCTTTTTATTTTTTATGAGGTGACATCTCGTTCAATTCTAACTGCTGTCTGGTAATTCCTGTAATTGAGGCAGATAAATCTGATTAATTTGGTTAAATTACAGAGCACTTACTCCGTCATCATCATAACGGTCATATTCAGCTCCCTCATATCCGATCATGCGGATAGTAGAAGGATCGATATCCTTTACTGTCTGCGCAACATCAGCAACCGGGATTGCTTTTCCTTTGCGAATAAACAGTGGAACTTCATTCAGGGCAACTTCTACATAGTGATGTCCTTTTTCAAGAATCTCCTGAGAAATTGTTCCGTCAGGCAGGAATTTTACGAACATCATTTCTTCTGGCAGATATACATAGCGGCCTTTTGCATTCTGTGTATAAACAGGTGCGATCATGATTTCGTTTCCAAGGAGAAGCTGGTCCTCTACCTGAGTTGCGAATGCATCGTCTGTGTAGTCAAATGCCAGCGGACGGAACATCATGTCGTCGTTTAATGCTGCTTTCATGTATTCACTGTACAGATATGGAACAAGGCGATATCTGACACCGATCACATGGCGGAAGTCTTCGATATTTTCAAACTGGTAAGCTTCCTGTTCTCTGGTTCCCAGAGCGGAGTGGTTTCTCATAAGAGGTGTGAATACACCAAGTGCCAGCCAGCGCAGTACCAGGTCACGTGTGGTATCTGCACCGAATCCGCCCAGATCTGCACCTGTGTAAAGGAAACCGCACATATTCAGGGATGGAAGCATCTTTAAGTTCAGAAGGATGTGTGACCACCAGGATTTGTTGTCTCCCATCCAGATTCCACCGTATCTGTGCATTCCTACATAGGAAGAACGGGAGAACATCAGGAAACGTTTGCCAGGTGCGATTTTCTCAAATGCTTCGCCTGCTGCACGGGTCATGTTATAGCCAAACAGGTTATGTACTTTGTCGTGGCGGATCTTCTGACCGTTTACATTGTGATAGAAGCGTTTGTAATCTTCCGGATTGTTTGCAAGTCCTTCTACTTTTGCGCCGAGAACGAATCCAGGTGCTTCTTCATTATCAAGGAAGTTTTCTTTAATGTATTCTTTTAATTCAGCAACGCCCTCCGGTGTACAGAACATTGCAGGCTCGTTCATGTCATTCCAGAAACCGTCGATTCCTTTGGAAATAAGACGTTCGTATTTCTGTCCGAACCATGCTCTTGCATCTGCGTTCAGGACATCCGGGAAATGAGTCCAGCCCGGCCATACAGCGGAAACGAAATCACTGCCGTCTTCACGTTTGCAGAAGTAGTTCTTCTCAACGCCTTCTTCATAAACATCATAGCCAGCCTCTACCTTGACACCTGCATCGATGATCGGGACAAGGTGGATGCCTTTTTCTTTCATTTCATTGACATAGGCTTCGAAGTCAGGGAAGTTTTCCTGATTGACTGTGAAATCTTTGTAGTCTTCCATGTAATCGATATCCATGTATACCATATCGATCGGAATATTGTTTTCACGATATCCGTCAGCAGCTTTTCTGAAGTCGTCAGCAGTTGTATATCCCCAGCGGCTCTGACCGAAACCAAATGCGAATTTAGGCGGGATATAGCTTCTTCCGATGATTTTGCGGAACTGCTTTACGATATCGTAAGGGGTTTCACCCTCGATCACATACAGATAAAGATCTGCATCCTCACAGGTGATCTTTATCTGGGAAGAGAGTGTGTAACCGATATCAAACTTCAGTTTTCCGGGATAATCAACGAAGAGACCGAAAGTCTGTTTTCCGGAGATTACGATGAAGTTGTGTGCTCCGTAGAGGGAGATTTTATCTTCTGTATGGTTTGGCTGGTCGGAACAGTTGCTTTCATAAACGTATCCACGTTTGTTGATTCCGCGGTTTGATTCGCCCAGACCATAGACAACATCGTTGTCATCCATGTCATAAGTAAAAGAGAAGCCGTTCTCTGTGGAGATAGTTCCGTATGCAGGAGTTCCCTCAGAAGCCGGGATAGAAGTTACGATGGCATCGGTTTCAAACGGGGTTCCGTAAGTATATTTCTGAATCATTTTGTCATGTCCTCCTTAGGTTGAAAATGGTCAAATGGATAAAATCATCCGTTTTGCTACTTGATTCGGTTAAATAATAACTGAAACGTTTAAGTACTGTTGGAAAATACACATATGTTTTCCCTGATTTCATATTTACAATAATAGAGGTCTGAGAGGGTAAATGCTACTGAAATTATGACAAATTTATACGTTATTTTGACTTTTGATCAAACTGTGAAGCAGTAATATGGGTATGGTAAGCAGTGAAGTGGATGATTTTAGCTGTTTGCTCCGATAATCTGTTATGCTTTAATGCTTTATCTTAATAGATTTTTTTCTGTACATACAGCGAAAAAAGTGCTAAACTATTACTATTACACGAAAGAAAGGTTTGTTTATCATGCTTCAGACAATTGAATCCATCAATAACGTCGTAAATAATTTTATCTGGGGTGTCCCGGCTATGATCTGTATTATCGGCGTAGGGCTTTACCTGAGCCTGCGGACCGGTTTTGTCCAGATCCGCAAATTCCCGTATGCGCTTAAAACCACACTGGGAAGAATTTTTAAGAAAAAAGAGGCCTCTGACGGTTCCATGACACCTTTTCAGGCAGTCTGTACTGCGTTGGCAGGTACAGTAGGTACCGGAAATATCGCCGGTGTTGCCGGAGCTATCGCCATCGGCGGACCGGGAGCTGTATTCTGGATGTGGGTTTCCGCGCTCCTTGGAATGTGCACGAAATTTACAGAGGTTACCCTGGCAGTACATTTCCGTGAGAGAAACAGACATGGAGATTATGTAGGCGGACCTATGTATTATATTAAGAATGGTCTGGGAAAGAACTGGAAATTTCTTGCAGTTCTTTATTCTGCATTCGGTGTACTGACTGTATTTGGAACAGGTAATGCCACGCAGGTAAATACCATTACAACAGCAATTGATACAGCTCTTATTAACTTTAATGTGATCTCAGAGTCTTCCACAGGCAGACTGAATCTGATCCTTGGAATTGTGATCACGCTGCTGGTTGGTATGGTACTGCTGGGCGGTATCAAGCGAATCGGAAGTGTTTCCGAGAAGCTGGTGCCGTTTATGGCATTGTTTTATATTGCACTTGCATTGGGCGTTGTGATCTTAAATATCGGAAGAGTTCCGGCAGTTTTCCATGATATTGTTTATGGAGCCTTTAATCCGTCAGCAGTGACAGGTGGTGTGATCGGAAGCTTTTTCCTCAGTATGAAAAAGGGTGTTTCCAGAGGTATTTTCTCCAATGAAGCCGGACTTGGTACAGGCTCTATCGCTCATGCCTGTGCGGATACAAGCAAACCTGTAAAACAGGGTATGTTTGGTATTTTTGAGGTATTTGCAGATACGATCGTGATCTGTACTCTGACAGCACTTGTAATCCTTGTAAGTGGCGTGCCGGTAAATTACGGTGCAGCGGCAGGTGCAGAACTTACAATTTCCGGATTTATTGCTACATACGGAGGCTGGGTTTCCATCTTTACGGCAGTTGCCATGTGCTGCTTTGCATTCTCAACGATTATCGGATGGGGACTTTACGGAGCACGTTGTATTGAATTTTTATTCTCTGCAAAAGTTATCCGCCCATTTATGATCGCCTATTCATTAGTGGCAATCCTTGGTGCAACTGTAGATCTGGGACTTCTCTGGAGTATTGCTGAGACATTCAACGGTCTCATGGCAATCCCCAACTTAATTGGTGTATTCCTGCTTTCAGGAACCGCCATTACACTTACAAAAGAGTATTTCGCACAGAAATGATAAAAACAGTCTGGAGAGTTTTCTTCAGGCTGTTTATTAGTTTACCTGATGCTTGATGTTAGGTTATTGTTCAGACCCTTGCATAGGGCATTAGTAAAAATGACGAATTTTAAATTTTTTTATTGATGTTATGTACTGTTTTTTATCCGTCATTTTTACTTTATCCACAACCACCCGGATTCGCTTTTTTGCGGCTTTTCCCTTATAATGTGTATATAGATTTCAACGATTTCAGGAGGGAAGTGAGTGGACATTGAACTTATTCTATTCACTTCCCTTTTGTATTTCATCAGGAGAAAGCAGGCATAGAATATTTTTACCATAAAAATGTGATGATCCAACTATGATCTGACAGAAAAATAACAGATTAAAATATAAATCAGCTGTTCTTTAAGTGAAAATGTTTTCAGTACTTCGTTCTTCCATACATCTTCAGGATAAACATCGCCCAGATAAGTATCCCGTCCACAGTACAGTCCATAAAGAAGCAGCCTTTTTCCCTCTCGGACAGCCTCCGGTTCCATGATTAGTCCCCAGCGAAGCTGATCCATCAGATGAAGATAAAGAGACACACATAAAACCAGATTGCTGTTTCTGTTTCGCGATAGAAGTATTCCTTCCAGCTCAGAAGCTTTCTTAAAACTAATATTGTATGCATGAAAAAGAATCTCATGCTCTGTATAAAAATCCCACAGAGTTCCCGGGGTGATTCCATATCTGCCAGTACGAACAAGAACCTGAAACTGTCTCGGACCACAGGCAGCTGTCTGTTTCATCAGGGCATGTTTTACTGCCATACGGACTGCCCTGCCAATCAGCTCTCCAAGCTTGGAATGTCCGGAGGCATCGGTAAGTGTCAGCTCTCCCTCCATAGCCGAGGCAATCACCATTCCGTCAGTACCAGAACCTGTCGCGATTTCTTCTGAATAACAGCTTCCAAGTAAGAGATGTGAAACGGCCGCTGCTTTTGCCTCCGAAGCAATCATCATTGAGCGGACCATGGCTGCCTCTGTAACATTCTGATTGATATAGATAAAAACATTGATCGTACCGGGTGGCAGCATCTCGTAAGCGCCGTTTCTTTCATAGTAAGAAGAAGGATCTCCCGGACACATTCCGTTTGAATCAATTCCCCCTGTAACAGCAGCAGTCACGGATAACTCCTGATAACAGATTTTCTCAACAGCACACAGTTCAGTCCATGCCGCTGTGCTGAGTGCGGTTGCTGTCTGCGGATCAATTCCCAGCTCTTTTGTATGAATGTTCAGGTCTTCCTCATAGGTGTTTCCAAGCATTTCACATTCATAGGCACCATTCATGCAGTTGATATTTAAAGCATGCGTGAGATGAGCAGTGATCCCGCCATTAAGAGGACTGGTGCTAAGAACCCTTGTTTTTCCCGGAAAAGAAAAAACAGTACATCCCTTCTTTTGAAAATAAGTAAAAGTATCATTCATAAACATTCCTCTTTTTTGTCTGTTCAATACAGATTTTGTTGTTATTAGGAAAAGTATTCTACTTTGAATCCTGACTGCTGGCAGTATCTGTCTACTTTAGAACCTTTATAACAGCGGATCGTAGCCGCTTTGTTGATGATCCATTCCCCGATAAATTCAGGATCATGGCGAATCTCCAGATACTGCAGGCGGTTACATCCATGAAAGATCCATTTTCCAAGGTATCTGACATTGGGCGGAATCACCACAGAGGTCAGATTACAGCACTTAAAAAAAGCACTCTCATCAAGGACTTCCAGCGAATCAGGCAGCTGCAGCGAATCCATTCCGCAGAAATAGAAAGCCTGCTTTCCGATAACCCTTAAATCCCCCCCCGGAAAAGAAATACAACTCAGTTTCTTACATTTATAAAAAGCCCTGTCATCGATTTCTTCCAGAGAGGCAGGGAAAACAACTTCCGTAAGAGTAGCGCATTCTGAAAAGGCATTCGGACCGATAAATGTCAGTTTGCTGTTCGGGGCGAACTCCAGACTGTTCAGTTTTCGGCCATTGTTAAATGCATTTTTTGGAATACTGGTAAGGCTGGCGGGAATTTTGACTTTTTTCAGAGAAATGCAGTCTGAAAATACCCCTATGCCAAGTTTTTGCAGATGTTCAGGAAGCTCTATTCTGCTTAACCGGGAACATCCCTGAAAGGCTTTGTTTCCAATCTGTTCCATTTCATAGGGAAATACCACAGAACGAATATCAGGTCTGTTAAAAAAGGTTTCTGCTGAGATAGAGCGGCAGTTTTGTGGAAGTTCCATATTCTTCTCAATATACTGTCCGCAGTTACGACGCGTAAGTGTCAGAGAATTTGACATAAAAAAATACTCCTTTGCTGATAGACAATGTTGTTTTCTCTGCATGGGAGTAGTATGGACTATGATAAAAATAACAAGGTACCAATAACTGCCGGTGTTCTATATTCCTTAAAAGGAACAGAGAAAACATATGTAAGGATGATACTTCTGTAAAAAAGAGAACACTAAAGAAGATCACCCTTCCATTTCCTATTGCGTGTAGTTAATGGCGGCAGTTTATAGCAGGTATTCTGACTCACGCAGTAACGCCATGTCTCTCCTTCTCGCATAACGATGCAATGGATATGAGATATGGCTGCACGTATACAGCAGCACGACTGTTCAGGATTCTGACCTGATTCCCTCTTAGCTGAAAGTCCGACATTTCTATACCGTGACTGACAGAACTAAAAACCGGTAATTGTCAATGAATGTTCGATTAAATTGTATTATACACTTTTTTGGAGAAAAGACAACAAATTTTTTGAGGGGGAGACAAAATCAGGGAGGGGACGCGCAGGGAAAGCGTTTCTTTTCTGTGCGCTGGTTATTGGATGTGTGGGGATTTGTATGATTTGCAGGTAATGTTTTTGGTTTTGAATAATTGCGCGTCGCATTCTCGTTACTTTAGCCTGCAAATAAAAAGTCAAGGCTAAATTGAAAGAATATTGAAAAATTTATACAGGTTGAAAATTGGGTATCAAAATTAGACCACCACGCCAGTGCTGGTCTGAAAATTTTGGTGGATAATTAAGA
>ENA-OQAB01000765-OQAB01000765.1-human-gut-metagenome-genome-assembly--contig:-NODE-765-length-16427-cov-4.497117_pt1 | contig 16427 bp, 13 predicted proteins | sample MGYA00242490_ERZ504517 | MGnify/ENA primary metagenome ERZ504517 (study PRJEB26092, sample SAMD00036298) | human gut metagenome | host: Homo sapiens | study: EMG produced TPA metagenomics assembly of...
AAACGACACCGCACTAATTCTCATTCCCACATGAAAAAACTGCTCTGACTGCTTTGACATTCCAAAAATAGCCGGAAAGAAATCCGATACTGACACGACAACTGCAAGCATAACTACTCCTAAAACAATGACACTTGCTGACGCTACTCTTTTAATATACGCAAGTTCCTCTCGTTTTCCTGCGCCACAGTAAAAGCTCATAAGCGGCTGAGAACCATCTCCCACACCTACCAGCATCGACTGCACCGGAAATACAATATAAGAAATCACTGCATAACACGCAACCGCTGCATCACCACCGTATTTCAGGCACTGCAGATTTGTAAAAATCAGCACAATCGACGGTGCCAGAGACAGTCCAAATGCAGACACCCCAATCTGAAAAATTTTCACACTTCTTTTCCAGTTCCAAACCAACTGTACCTTTGTTTTTCCTTTGATATAAATTAAGTAAATGCAAATAAAAATCACGGATATCTGCGCTGCAATCGTGCCAAGAGCAGCTCCCCGAATTCCCAGTCCCACTTTAAAAATGAATACATAATTCAATGCAAGATTTACGAACATCCCTGTGACCATACTCACCATAGCGCTGACTGCCATCCCTCTGTTTCGAAGCAACGGTATCATTCCTGAACCGATGATCTGAAAAACACATCCTAAAATAATAATCTGCACATAGGCCTCAGCCTGCATCAGTACCTCTCCTCTTGCACCAAGAAGCTGTAATAAGATCGGATACGTCAAAAACAATATTACACTTAATAAAATTCCGACTCCCACAAGCAGACACACCGTCAGATGATACGTTTTTTCACTTTCTTGTTTCTCATCTTTTCCAGCTAAATTCGAAAACAAAACACTGCCGCCACTTCCAATCCCTATCCCTGTTGCAGTAATCACTGCAACAAGCGGCCATGCAAGGTTAACTGCTGCAAGTCCGGTATCTCCCGCTGCCCGTCCTACAAATAATCCGTCCATTACGGAATAAAGTCCTGACAGCATCAGTGAAAACACCGTCGGGAGACAATCCCTGATAAGATTTTTCTGAATTACTTTCTTTTCCATAGTCACTCCTTATCGCACAAAAAGGGCAAGGATTTCCACCTTGCCCTAAAACTTCATTCTCACTAGTTTGTGATTGTTTTTTCTGTTTCTTTATCGAATACGTGAATTTTTTCTGCATCTAATGCAAATTTCACTGTATCGCCTGTTCTTGCTGTTGTTCTTGGGTTTACTCTTGCTGTCATACTTGTTCCTTCGTAATCGAAGTATAAGTAAACTTCAGCACCAAGCATCTCGTATACACGGATTGTAGCTTCGATTACTGTATTTGGTGAAGCTTCAATAAACATCTGCTCATCATGTACATCTTCCGGACGAATACCAAGTACAACTGTCTTTCCATCATATCCTCCTTCAATGAGTTTTTTCGCTTTTGCTGGTGGAAGTTCAATTGCAGAAGGTCCTGCTTGAAGATAAACTTTATCTCCTTTTACCTTACATACTGCATCTACGAAGTTCATCTGTGGTGATCCAATGAATCCTGCTACGAATAAGTTACATGGTGTATCGTATAATACCTGTGGTGTATCTACCTGTTGAACAATACCGCCACTCATAACTACGATTCTTGTTCCAAGTGTCATAGCCTCTGTCTGGTCATGTGTAACGTAGATGATCGTTGTACCTAATCTCTGGTGTAATTTAGAAATCTCGATACGCATCTGTCCTCTTAATTTTGCATCCAGGTTTGATAAAGGCTCATCCATAAGAAATACTTTTGGATTACGAACGATAGCACGTCCCATAGCAACACGCTGTCTTTGTCCACCTGATAATGCTTTTGGTTTACGATCTAATAATGCTTCCAAGTCAAGAATCTTAGCTGCTTCACGAACCATCTTGTCAATCTCATCTTTTGGCACTTTTCTTAATTTCAAACCAAATGCCATGTTGTCATATACTGTCATATGTGGGTATAACGCATAGTTCTGGAATACCATCGCAATATCTCTGTCTTTTGGCTCTACGTCATTTACTAACTTATCTCCAATTCTTAATTCTCCAGAAGAAATATCTTCCAATCCTGCAATCATACGAAGTGTTGTAGATTTACCACATCCTGATGGTCCTACAAAGATGATAAATTCTTTATCTTCAATTTCAAGGTTGAAATCTTTTACTGCTTCAAATCCATTTGGATAAACTTTATTAATATGTTTCAATGATAAACTTGCCATTTCAATCTTCCTCCTAAAAGCTTTCGTTTTCTAACTCTTTCTAAAGTATATAAAAAAAAGCCAATTAGGGTCTATGCCAAAGTTGAACAAATTTTTTTCAGTTGTCTCGTCAAGTCGACGAATCTTACGAAATAAGCATCTGATACACATCCCGTTTCCCGATTCCCCGATCTTTTGCCACTTTTTTCATTGCCTCTTTCTTATCCATACCTTGATCCAAATAGAAGTCCATATGCTCCTCTATACTCATCTCTTCCCACTTTGCAACTTCTTCCTGACGAAGTTCCTCGCGGCTTTTTCCTTCAATGACAAGCACACACTCACCCTTTGGCTCATTTGCCTCATAATGTGCAAGTGCTTCCTCAATTGTTGTTGCAAATGCAGTCTCGTGCTTTTTGGTCAATTCCCGGCACACCGTAATTCTTCGGTTTCCAAGTCTCTCCAACAGTTCCCGCAGTGTACGAACAAGTCTATGCGGCGCCTCATACAAAATCATTGTCCGTGTCTCATTTACAAGTTCGTTCAATACAGACTGCTTTTCTTTTTTATCTGTCGGCAGAAATGCCTCAAACGCAAATCTTCTTGTCGAAAGTCCCGACAACGTCAATGCCGTAATACATGCTGCTGCTCCAGGCAGAGATGTGACTTCAATCCCTTCCTCATAGCACATCTTCACAAGCTCTTCCCCCGGATCTGATACCCCCGGTGTTCCTGCATCCGTCACAAGTGCAATCTGCATCCCATCTTTCAGCTTCTCAATGAGCTTTTTACCTTTTTCTATCTTATTATATTCGTGATAACTTGTCATCGGAGTCTTAATTCCAAAATGATTCAAAAGCTTTATGCTATTTCTCGTATCCTCCGCTGCGATCAAATCCACCTCACCCAATGTACGCACAACACGATATGTCATATCTTCGAGATTTCCAATCGGTGTCGCACACAAATACAGCTTTCCTGACATATTTGTGCCTCCTTCTTATTTCATCGCATACTCCGAAAGCAATTCTTCTGAATATACGCCCTGCTCTTTATAGACAATCAATGGCGGCTCCACGCGCATACGTGAATTCGCCCCACGCATTCCTTCAATCAGCACCATATTCGGTTCCTTATGTACAAATGGATGTACCATTCTCATACGTTTTGGCTCAATTCCTACCTGTATCATCTTTGACAGGATTTCCGCCAATCGAAACGGTCTGTGCACCATATAAAATCGACCTCTCGGCTTTAAAATTCTTGCGCTTTCCCGCAAAATATCATTCAAATCACAAAGCACCTCATGCCTTGCAATTGCCTTTGCATCCGACGGATTCTCAATACCGTGATGTCCAATCATATATGGCGGATTTGTTGTTTATGACGTCAAAAGAGGCTGGTCCGAATAATTCGGCTGCCTCTTTGATATCTCCCGTCACAATGTCAACTTTCTCTTCCAAATGATTATGGGCTACGCTTCTTCTTGCCATGTCAGCACTTTCTTCCTGTATCTCCAGTCCGGTAAAATGCATCCCTTCGGTCTTTGCCCTAAGTAAAATGGGAATGATCCCTGTTCCTGTTCCAAGATCCAGCGCACATTCTTTCTGTTTTACACGGGCAAAATTGGCAAGTAATACGGCATCCATTCCAAAACAGAATTTCCCCGGATGCTGTATGATCTCATACCCGTTAATCTGTAAGTCATCCAGACGTTCGTCTGATTTCAGATTAGTTATCATCTAATTTTGACGCTCCTTCATTCTTCTCCAATGCTGCAAGTTCCTTCATCTCTTCTTTGGAAAGTCTCACATCATTTTTTCTCTTTCGCGGTCTGAATTTCAGCTCATCCACTTTGTACTCGCGAATCTCTTTCTCATCATTTTCTAACGTCACAACTACTTTTACAAGCTGGCGAAGCACACTGACACTCTGTACTTCTCCTTTCAAGCCCTCATTCGTTGTAACTGTGTCCCCGATTGCCGGAAGACGGCTGTTCAATTCTTCATACGTCTCTTCCTCATTGGTCAGACAACACATCAGCCTTCCACACACACCGGAAATTTTCGTCGGATTCAAAGAAAGGTTCTGTTCTTTTGCCATCTTGATTGATACCGGTGCAAACTCTGATAAATATGTGTGACAACAAAGCGGACGTCCGCAAATTCCGATTCCGCCCCGAATCTTTGTCTCATCACGCACACCAATCTGACGCAGCTCAATTCTTGTACGAAATACTGCTGCCAAATCTTTTACAAGCTCACGAAAATCAATTCTTCCGTCTGCAGTAAAATAAAACAGCACTTTATTATTGTCAAATGTATATTCGGCATTGATCAGCTTCATATCCAGATTGTGTTTTCTTATTTTTTCCAGACAAATTTCAAATGCCTCTTTTTCTTTCTCTCGGTTCTTTTCTTCCGCTCTTTTGTCTTCCTCTGTGGCAATTCGAATTACCGATTTTAGCGGCTGCATGACCTCTTCGTCCTTCACTTCTTTCGGTCCTGTCACAACAGTTCCAAACTCTATGCCTCTTGCTGTCTCCACAATTACTTTATCACCCTGTCTGATGTGAAATTTACCTGGTGCAAAATAATAAATCTTTCCTGCCGGACGAAATCTTACTCCGATTACTCTTGTCATATTCTAGTTCTCCTTTATCGTAAGCAACAATAATTCCATTACCAGATCAAAGTTTACATTCGCTTTCAGGCGTGTTTTCGCCTTTTCGATACTGTCCAGAATAATCTCAATTCCCTCATAAGAACTTTTGCTTGCCTTCTCCTTGATGTAAGTCAATTGGTCACCAAATACAACTTTTCCTGCTTCTTTTGTTGCCTTATAAAGCAGAACATCCCGGTACCAGACAGTAAGCAGATCCAGATAATCTGTCACTTCTAATTTATATTTATTAATCTCTTTTATCGCACTGACAATCTCGTTCAGTTCCATCTCATCAATATATTTTAACAACTGAACTGCTTCTTCTTTAATCTCATTAAAGTGTTCTGACGTTGCCAGCATAATGGCACGCCCCATGTTTCCCTGTGCAAATGCGGCACAGATATCTGCCTGATAATCCGGAATATGCAGTTGCTCCATCAAATACTTTTTAATCAAAGTATCCTTAATATTCCTCAATTTCAACATGACACATCTTGAACGAATTGTCGGCAGCAAACTGTCTGCATTCTCTGTCAGCAGAAAAATAATGGCATATTCCGGTGGCTCTTCAATCGTTTTTAGCAGTGCATTCTGCGCCTGCACAGTCAACAGATCCGCTTCCGGAATAATGTATATCTTATAGCGGTTGCTGTATGGCTTGATCATAATGTCACCATTGAGCTGCTCTCGTATATCATCTACACTGATTGACCCCGGCTTTTCATGCTGTATCGTAATGATATCCGGCTGATTCCCGCTATCTGCCTGCCTGCAGGAACGACACTCACCACAAGGTTCTAACTGGCTGTTCTCACATTGCAGAGTCATTGCAAATAATTTTGCAAGCATCTTTTTTCCAGAGCCTTTTGCGCCATTTAAGATATATGCATGAGATACTTTATCCTGCTCTACGGCATTTTGTATATATTGAATTATGTCTTTGTGTCCTACAACATCTTTAAATCCGCTCATATTATTACCTTTCTATTACGCACTTTCTTATACAGTTTCACTCGACGTGCAACCTTGCCATCGCTTTGCTTACGTGAACATTATATCATAATTCTTGGTGAATACATAGCATAATTTCTTGGATGCAGTTTTCCATATTGTCATTAAAATAATGGTGAGTTATCCCCATTCTTTGTAAGTTTTCCTCAGAGAAATCCTCTGCATCTGCAAGGAATCTCCTGCACAGTTCTTCGTATTTTGGCTCTTTCTGTTTTCTTTCTCGTTCTACCGCCCTTAACAATCGCACTCCATCGTCAACATCAATGTATATAGGTACCAATGAGTCCGTCCCCATATATGCGAGCATCTTTGCATATGACTCTAAAGTCCCGATTGCAATGTAATTCTCATCTCCGTCAAACTGTCCGTCATCCACCGTAAAATATTTCCACACTCCGTGTACCGTATTGTATGCGCGAAGCTCGATTACTTTCCCTTGTGCTTCGAGCTCAGCCAATCTTTTTTCATCGACAAAATAATATTCCACACCCTCCTGCTCACCTTCCCGAATCGGACGTGTTGTATAGATTACAATTGTCTTAAGATTTGGCATCCTCTCTTTGATCTGTTTAAAAATTGTATCTTTCCCGGAGGCACTTTTCCCCATAAAATAAAAAATCTTACTCATTTATCCACACCTTTATCTGTTTATCCACTTCCAGACCTTCAATCGAAAATCCTAACTGCTCATACATTTCCAAATATGCAATCACATCCTCCGTAATCTGCTCTCCCGGCACAATAATCGGGATTCCGGGTGGATACAAATACGCATATTCCATCGAAATTTTTCCGATACTCTCTTTCCATCCACAAAGTTTTCCGCACTTTTTATGCAGTACGTCAGAACTTTTTGCACAAAGTCTCGTTCTCGGAAGTTCTCTCCACACTCGTTGTTTGTTCATGGCAGACAAGGAGCAATCAATTTCTAACAATGCCTGTGTAAATCTTTCCAATCCTTCTTTCGTGTCTCCTACTGCCGTCATTCCAAGCACATAGTCTCCCGAGGTCATCTCCATCTGCAAATGATACTTCCTACGCAATATTTTTTCAAGGTCTCTGCTTGAAATATTTGTATTTCTCACTGAAATCACAAATTTAGAGCAGTCATAATGTGAAGTCTCGACAAGCCTCAAACAAGAAAGTTTTCCCAACTCTTCCCGCATTTTTTGCAAGTTATCCACATAAGCCGAAAAGATATCCTCACCTTTTTTTTCAATCAATTCCATACATTCATCTATGCTTGCCATCAATACATACGACGGACTGCTGGATTGTAACATGTGTAGATACATCCTCACTTTTTCTCTATTTACAAACGTTCCATTGATATGAAGCAATGCGGTCTGTGTGAGCGATGGAAGTGTCTTGTGCACACTATGTATGACAATGTCTGCACCATTTTCATTCGCATTTTTCGGAAAATACGGATCAAATCCAAAATGTGCTCCATGTGCCTCATCCACAATCAACGGAATCTCATGTGCATGTGCCACTTCTGCAATCTTTTTCACATCAGATACCACACCGTCATATGTCGGTGATACAATCATAACTGCCTTGATATTTGGATTTTTTTCCCAATAACAACGCAATCTCATCTGCTTTTACTTCCCCGTTTAATCCTGTTTTCTCATCGTATTCCGGATAGACATACACCGGTTCCAGCTCATTTAAATAAATGGCATGATACACAGATTTGTGGCAATTACGGGCTACAAGAATCTGGTCTCCTTTGTCAGTCACTCCCATAATCGCACTCAGAATTCCAACCGTACTTCCATTTACAAGAAAATGTGTCTCATCTGCACCATATAATCTCGCTGCACGTTCCTGCGCCTCCCGAATGATCCCGTCTGCGTGGTGGAGATCATCAAACCCATCTATTTCGGTAATATCAATTTTATAAGGCAGATCATTCTCCATCATTTTTTCATTTCTTTTGTGCCCCGGCATATGCATTCCATAGAAATCACTCTCACTATATTCGTTCAGATAATTGTAAATTGTCTTCATGTTCAGCTCCCTACTAAAATGAGCCACATCACAGGATGCAGCTCATTTCTTTATTTATGCTTTTCATATTTATCATAATATTTTCAATCGTTTGATTCTTGAAATACTATAACACAAATTCAAACAAAATGAAATACAGATATTTTATAATTGCTACTATTTTCTTCTTTTTATTCCGGTTACAAACACGCCTCCAATTACTAAAGAGAAAACTGTGAAAAGCAATGGCGTCTTAATATTCGATTTATCACTGGTTTTAACACTACTTTGACTCTTTATATCAGCATTTGGTGTTGTTGAAACATGGTTGTTGCTTCCCTCCGATTTATTTGTGTCTTGTGAATTTAAATCTGCAGCACTTTTTGTTTCTACTATAATCTCCCTTGTAACCTGTGCTTTATTTCCTGCTGCATCAGTTACTTCATAGACAAGCTCATATGTGCCCGCTACGCTGGTATTCACTTTTCCTGTTACGATAATCTTATGAGTGATATCACCATCTACATTATCTTTCGCAGTAACACCTCCCATTTCATCGAAAGTATCGCCTTCTTTTAAAACTGTTTTTTCCGGAACCGTTAGCACTGGCTTTTCTGTATCTGTTTGCACATTTACATAATAAACATTCGTTCTGGACAAACCTCCGTTTTCATCTGTAACTTCAGCATACCAGCCATTGATACCCTCTTGTGCATCTTTCCACTCATAGGATGCTGTTGTTCCACTTTCAACATGTTTTACACTTCCTATAACATCTTCCTTATACACATTTACTTTAAAATCATCTGTCTCCAATGTTTTCACTTTTGGAACAATTCCAAGTTCAGAAAATGGCACTTCAAAGCTTTCTGCATCATTTAAATTAGCATTTTCTACAGAAAACTCATTTCCGGGATTTGGTGTTTCTGATGGTTTTGCATCGTAATCTCCATAATTGCTAAAATCTGATCCACCGTAAGAAGGGGTAAATGTTCTTACAATCATACGCTGTCCCTCTACATCAAAATGCATCAGTCTTATATATCCGGCTCCTCCTTCCATAAGTCCCTGATAATCAAACAGCATATTGTACACTTTTCTTGTACTTCCATCTGCATTTGTAAATGTATCAATTCTTGTCTTCGCATTATGATAATGTCCGGAAAGAACCATGCAGACATTTTCATTTTTCGAGACAACTTCATCGTAGATTCGCTGTGGTTCCTCGCCAAGTCCACCGCTTGCTAGCAAATATTCATGGAAATTCAATATCGCTTTCCTTTCCGGATATTGTGCCAACACATCGTTCATCCACTGTATTTCTTCATCTCCGATACCCCAGCCCATGTAAAGCATAATAAAGTCAATTCCGTCTACAGAAATCAAATCATAATGACCACGGTTATTTTTGTAACTTCCACCGTACCATGGATTTGATAAATAACGATTTTCTCCAAAGTACTGTGTATAGTTTGAATAATCTCCATTTAAGTGTCCCACATCGTGATTTCCCGCAAGAACTCCATACGGGAATTTAGCCACATCTAATTTTTTTATAAGCCGCGTCTGCCTGTTCCCATTCTTGTATATTCGGCTCATCATCAATGATGTCTCCATCATGGAACAAATACTGAATGTTCATTCTCTGTCTGTTGCCAAGCAGCCAATTATGAATATTCATCTGATGCTGATATTGTCCGTCATTAGACTGATCAGTATTTCCATCATAATCTTCATTATAATACTGTGTATCACTCTCTACCGCAAAGGTAAAATCATAGTCTTCGCGTGGAGTATCGTTTTGATTATGTGTTTCCACATTATCCGGAGTTTCGTTCATTGCATAAGAAGCTATCTCTGGAATATCACCATTTTGTGGTGGTGTGTATCCTTCTCCATTTTGCACAATCACTCTGACTTTTCCGTCTACAATATGATTCTTCAAGACAACTTCTCCTGCCAGTGTCATCTTATCACCTTCTGTTGTCTGCTTTGCATCTACCTTCTCCCATTCTTCTGATTCTGTGTTATACACATACATAAATGTCTTGGTATTATTTGATTCTCCTGACCATTGAGCTGTAATGACTGTGTTTTCATTTGCCTCTTCATCAAGCTGTATTTGGAAACTGTCGTAAGGAAATCCATTTCCTGTATTTTCCTCAAATGCCTTTTCAATGCTTCCACTCTCTGCACTTACACCACTGTCCTGTACAATATTGGTATCTCCCAGCTCATATTTTTCACCTTTCTTGAAGGTAACAGTCATTTCATCCCCTGCTTCGTCTTTTGGTGTCACAGAAAGAACCGGTGCCCTATTTACAGTCATTCCATTTTCCGGTGATACATTTTCCTCAAGACTTGCAGATTCTTCCGGTGTAGTAAAATGAATTTCCTTTTGTGCACTGTTTCCCACCTGATCTCTTGCTGTAATTTGAATCGTATGTTCACCTGCCACCATTTCCAATGCACGGAAATCATACGGAACAGAAATTGTTTTACCGTCAAGTGTTACTACTGTTGAAACGCTCTCGCTAATTGCATCCTTACTTGTAACCTCTATTGTTCCATTGTGATATTGCTTTCCCTCCTCAATATTGCTTGTAATCTCCGGTGCGGTATTGTCTACTGTTACCGATACCTGCTCATCTCCATTGGATACGGTATGCTCTCCATCCGTGGTTTCTGTTGTATCCCAAAGATAGCGCATAGCTTCAAAGTCACTATCCTCTAGTTGGAAATTTGCATATAGAATTTCATATTTTGAAGCACCGTCTCCCATTGAGATATTGGATTCCTGTGACGGAATATTAACATTTACTTTTGGAACTTGATCCAAATTGTCATGCTCCACTTCACCTAAACCTTTCTTGGCTTCATAAGAGACTGGTGTCAGTGTCTTTCCATTCGGCAAAATCATACGAATATTGCGAAGCGTAAAGTCATCGTTATTTTCAATATTATGCTCTAATACGTTTGCTTTATTTCCCGCATGGAATTCCACAGTAATTGTTTTCTTCTCTGCGTCAAACTTGTCCGCATTTATATCGTATACATAAGTTGCAACATTACTATACGTTCCCTCATTGAATACTCCTACCACATCTCCGTCTACTGCCACTGCGTTTTTGAAGAATACATCCGTGTCTGTAGCTTCAAAAGCAATTTTTCCGCTGCCGCTAATAGATTTCTGAGCCTTACTTGAATAGTCAGTTCCATCTATAAGCAGCTGCGAACCATTTGCTATAATCTGCTGTTTGTCTGTAATGACATCACCGTTCTTCAGGTTTAACCCTTGAGACATTTCACTGTCTGTATTATTAACGGTCTTTTCTTCCGTTGTAATGACAGAATATCCATCGCTCACTTCAAAATAATACGAAAAACTCTTTTTATTTAAAAGATCAACATTACTCAATATCCTTTCAAAGCGATTTTCCCCCGCACTTCTTCGTGTCAAATTATAACTCTTATAATCTGACTGATTACTGTCTTTCATATATAATGTGACTGTTTTAACTGTAGACTCTTCAGAAATAGCTTCCACTGAAAATGCCAAAGAATCTGTTTCATTATTAAATGTCGTTTCTGTATAATCTGTTACTGCCGGTTGTTTCACCGGTGCTGTTATCGATGCCTGGTACATCGCTTTTTCTTTATCTGTAATTGTGCCAGGAGTAGGTGTTTCCTCGTCAGAAGTCATTGCTGTTGTAAAGACATCATTTACATACTGATTCTGGAAAGTAATAGATTTATCTGCTGTTGTATTATCTGCATTATTATCATTATACACCACATTATCTACCATATCGCCTACATTAGTCGTAAGGCACAAGCCTCTTTTTCCACTATTTGCCATTCCTCCAACAGAGATGTCAATCAATTGATCCTCTGTTAAACTGACACCAAATTTACTATTAAAATCCGAAAGTGTCAGACCATCGTTGGAACCATTTTTAATCCAAAATATAAGAGTTTCACCTGGTTCGAGAATTTTATCTTCTGCAGTTTCCCACCATACAGTCTGCACTCCCGTATCCGGATATGTATATGACAAACGATAGTCTTTCAAATTAATACTTTTGTTTGCATTGTTACAGATTTCCACAAATTCATATGCATCGGCTCCCTCTACATTAGAACTGTCAGGAAGAATTTCTGTAATTGTCAATGTCGGAGCTTTCACACTTGATGGTGCTAACTGTTTTGCTGCTTTAGTTTCTATACTTCCCCCTTGAACTGCCAGCAGTCCGATAATTCCCAAAACTGCCAGTTGTCTGCTTCTTTTCTTCATTTTTGTCTCCTCATACTTTTTTAACTATATTTTTATCTGATATATAAAAAATACTCCTTAACTCTTTGTTTTTCTATCTTGTTTCTGTAAACACTTTTTTAAATAATTGTAAAAAAGGAGACTACTAAAAAATAAAACCCTGACTTTTACCACAACAAAAATCAGAGTTTTATTTTAACATATTTTATTTATCTTTAATCTCACTGTGAAGTTCTTGCAATGATTTCACTTCACCGCAGCCCGGTTTCTTCAATGATTGAATACCACTTACAGTTGCTTTCGCTGCTGCCATTGTTGTCATATACGGCACTTTTTTCTTAATTGCAGCTTTACGTAAATAACTATCATCTACATTTCTGTCTTTTCCAATCGGAGTATTAACGATTAAATCAATCTTTCCGTTTGTGATCAGGTCAAGGATATTTGGTCTTCCTTCCTGCAGTTTATTCACAATCTCTACTTCGATTCCGGCATCCTGAATCAATTTTCCTGTATGCTTAGATGCAAGAATCTTGAATCCTGTATCCGCGAAGTCTCTCGCCAGATCAACTACTTCATCTTTATCTTTGTCATTTACCGTAATCAACACAGTTCCTTCCAACGGAAGTTTTGTCTGTGTTGCTTCCTGTGCTTTAAAGAATGCTTCTCCGTAAAATCTTGAGAGTCCAAGTACTTCACCTGTTGAACGCATCTCAGGTCCAAGTACAGGGTCTACTTCCTGGAACATATTAAATGGAAATACAGCTTCTTTTACTCCATAGTAAGGAATATCCTGTTCTTTCAATTCCGGTACCGGAGATTTTCTTCCTGTCAATTCACTTGTCACAATATCAATTGCAAGAGGCACCATTCTGACATTACATACTTTTGATACAAGCGGCACAGTTCTAGATGCTCTTGGGTTCGCCTCAAGAACATATACTTTTCCGTTTTCAATTGCATACTGCATGTTCATAAGACCTTTTACATGCATTTCTTCTGCAATTCTTCTTGTATATTCTTTAATTGTTTTTACGTTTTCCTCAGAAATATATTTTGACGGAATGATACAAGCAGAGTCCCCTGAATGAACTCCCGCGAGCTCAATGTGTTCCATTACAGCCGGCACAAATGCATGTGTTCCGTCGCTGATTGCATCCGCCTCACACTCTGTTGCGTGTCCTAAGAAACGGTCGATCAAAATCGGACGATCCGGTGTCACACCAACTGCAGCATTCATGTATCCAACCATGCTTTCTGCATCGTATACAACTTCCATTCCACGTCCACCAAGTACGTATGACGGACGAACCATAACCGGATAACCAATCTTCTCAGCAATTTCCAATGCTTCCTCTACATTAACAGCCATTCCTGATTCCGGCATCGGAATATCTAATTTTTCCATCATTTCACGGAATAAATCTCTATCCTCTGCAAGATCAATTACAGAAGGAGCTGTTCCAAGAATCTTCACACCGTTTTTCTCAAGATCAGCAGCAAGATTCAATGGAGTCTGTCCACCAAATTGCGCGATTACTCCAACCGGTTTTTCTTTCTTATAAATACTAAGTACATCTTCCAATGTAAGTGGTTCAAAATACAACTTGTCAGATGTATCGTAATCTGTAGAAACTGTTTCTGGATTACAGTTTACAATAATTGTTTCAAATCCAAGTTTTCTAAGTGCAAGAGAAGCGTGTACACAGCAGTAATCGAACTCAATACCTTGTCCGATTCTGTTTGGTCCACCGCCAAGAATCATAATCTTCGGTTTTTCTTCACTTACCGGATTCTTATCTTCTGCATTGTATGTTGAATAGTAGTAAGCATTGTCTTTCGTAGCACTTACATGTACGCCTTCCCAAGCTTCCTCTACACCAATCTCGATTCTCTTTTCTCTGATATCGGCTTCATCTACTTCCAAAATCTGGCTCAAATATTTATCTGAAAAACCGTCTTTTTTCGCTGCAGTTAAAGCTTCATCGGAAGGAAGATTTCCTTTATAAGCTAAAAGAGCTTCTTCTTCTTCCACAAGTTCTTTCATTTGTTCAATGAACCAGTGTTTTACTTTTGTCAATTCATGAATTTCATCCACAGTTGCACCTTTGCGAAGTGCCTCATACATAATAAAATGACGTTCGCTAGTCGGTGTAATCAACATTTTCAACAATTCTTCTTTTGATTTTGTATCAAAATCTTTTGCATGTCCAAGTCCATAGCGACCTGTCTCAAGGCTTCGGATTGCTTTCTGGAATGCTTCCTTATATGTCTTACCAATACTCATAACTTCACCTACGGCGCGCATCTGAGTACCAAGTTTGTCCTCTACACCTTTGAATTTTTCAAATGCCCAACGAGCAAATTTGATTACAACGTAATCACCATCCGGAACATACTTATCCAATGTTCCATATTTTCCACATGGAATATCTTTCAATGTAAGCCCTGTTGCCAGCATTGCTGATACCAAAGCAATCGGGAAACCTGTCGCTTTAGAAGCAAGTGCCGACGAACGCGATGTTCTTGGGTTAATTTCGATAATGATATCTCTGTCTGTTTTTGGATCATGCGCCCACTGTACATTACATCCACCGATTACCTTAACAGAATCTACAACTTTATGAGATTTTTCCTGCAAACGTTTCTGTACTTCTTCTGAGATTGTAAGCATAGGAGCTGAACAGAATGAGTCACCTGTATGGACACCAAGCGGGTCAATATTTTCAATGAAACATACTGTAATCATATTACCTTCAGAGTCACGAACCACCTCAAGCTCTAACTCTTCCCAACCTAAAATAGATTCTTCAACAAGTACCTGGCCTACCAGACTCGCCTGAAGACCTCTTGCACATACAGTCTTTAATTCTTCTACATTATATACAAGACCGCCTCCTGCTCCACCCATTGTGTACGCCGGACGAAGTACTACCGGATAACCTAATTTATCTGCGATTGCAAGCGCCTCATCTACCGAATATGCAACCTCACTTCTTGCCATCTCAATTCCAAGACTGTCCATAGTCTTTTTAAATTCAATACGGTCTTCACCACGCTCAATCGCATCTACCTGAACACCGATTACTTCTACATTATATTTTTCAAGAACTCCCGCCTCAGCTAATTCCGAGCATAAATTAAGACCCGATTGTCCTCCAAGGTTTGGTAGTAATGCATCTGGTCTTTCTTTTGCGATAATCTGCTCAAGTCTTTCAACATTGAGAGGTTCAATATAAGTAACATCAGCTGTCTCCGGATCTGTCATAATAGTAGCCGGATTCGAGTTCACGAGTACGATTTCATAACCTAAATTTCTAAGAGCTTTACATGCCTGTGTACCCGAATAATCAAATTCACACGCCTGCCCAATAATAATAGGACCTGAACCAATAATAAGTACTTTCTTAATGTCTTCTCTCTTTGACATATCTATTCTCCTCCTATTCCGTAATCTCATAAATTTTTATCACCAAATATTATACATGTTGGTGATAGCGATGTCAATTACTAATTAAACTCCCTTCCTTCGTTGCCTTAACAGGCAAGAATTTTATATTTTTGTTATTTTTTCTACAAACCTGTTCAAATCTATGATATACTAAACGCTGGAATTTATTACAAAAGAATATAGGGGAAATTATGAAACACTTAAACGCATTAAAAAAGGCAATTGTTGCAGGAGTTTTAATCGGGATTGGATGTACCGTATATCTCAATATGGATAATTCGATCGCCGCTTCTTTTCTGTTTGGATTAGGTCTCTTCACGATCATCAATCTAGAATTGAACCTATTTACCGGAAAGATTGGCTATCTCGGAAAAAACAACTACATTGAAATTCTCATTACTCTGATCGGCAATGCAATTGGCGTAAATATCATGGCATTCCTTATCAAACAGACCCGTCTTAATGATCGGTTAGTGGAAAAAGCCATACCAATTGTGGATAACAAACTCTCAGATACCTACATAAGTTTATTTCTTCTTGCGGTTTTCTGCGGAATGCTAATGTTCATTGCAGTTGCAACATTTAAAAAACAGCCAAATATCCTTGGAACACTCGCGGTTTTCCTATGTGTATCTGTTTTTATTCTAGCCGGATTTGAACACTGTATTGCAAATATGTTTTATCTTGGACTTGTTAGTACTCCAACAAAATACTTCTTACCTTTGATTGTCATGATCTTAGGAAACAGTACAGGTGGAATTCTTCTTTGTAAATTAACAAAAGATGGACAATAAAAAAAGAGATAAGCTAT
>ENA-OQAB01000766-OQAB01000766.1-human-gut-metagenome-genome-assembly--contig:-NODE-766-length-16427-cov-4.090245_pt1 | contig 16427 bp, 16 predicted proteins | sample MGYA00242490_ERZ504517 | MGnify/ENA primary metagenome ERZ504517 (study PRJEB26092, sample SAMD00036298) | human gut metagenome | host: Homo sapiens | study: EMG produced TPA metagenomics assembly of...
GGATTGCCACTGATAGACGATAATATTTACAGCAAGGCGAAATACCATTTTCAACAAGAAGGCGGCGTACGCTTTTGCAGCTCGTTTTTATCTTTATTATATGCAATCGGACTTTTCTAATTGCCGGAAAGTGATAGAATATGCCGAACCGTGTATTAGGTAGTAATGCGGCTGAAAGCTTGCGTGATTGGAAAGCGCTTGGAATGCTTTCTTCCAATCGTTCAGTACAGCCTAATGAGTATGTAAATGCTGATAATCAAGGCTAATTTATTGTTGATTTCAGCAGATTCATATTGGCCTTTAGTTGCAGACCCGGGATATGGAGCTTGTGAAAAATATTGTAGTAATAATATAACTGCCGCTGAAACCTGCAAATCAACGGGTCCATGGGGGGCACAAACCAATTATTGGCAAGAACCTTTTGCCCCAGGAAGTTCTATTAAAAATGGCTTTCGCCGATTGGCTTTGTATCAGGAATATTCAACGTCGGGTGATAGTTATACGGGGCATATGGTGTTGCCGGCATTTACAACTGACGAAACTTTACTTTGCCGGGCAGAAGCATATACTTTGCTGAAACAGTATGACAAGGCGGCTGAAGATATTGATGCATGGCAAAAAGTTTTTACAAAAAACACGACTACTCTTACAAAAGAATCGATTAATAGCTTCTATGCAGCATTAAATTATTATACCCCGGAGAATACGGCTAATCCTTCTGTCAAGAAAGAGCTTCATCCGGCTTTTACGTTGGAACAAGGAATGCAGGAGAATCTGATTCACTGTATTTTGCATGCACGTCGTATCCTGACATTGGAAGAAGGATTGCGTTGGCAGGATATAAAACGTTACGGGATTGTAATTTATCGTCGTTATTTCGAAGGAAGTAGACTAGTGCGTATTACTGATACATTACCTGTGGATGATCCGCGTAGAGCTATTCAGTTGCCTTCTAATGTTATAACAGCGGGTATGGACCCTAATCCAAGAAATGATTAAAACAAATAGAGAATATGAAAAGATATATTGTATATAATGTATTGGCACTGTCTTTCTTTCTGTTGTTCTCTGCTTGTAATCAAGATACGGATATTGATTACGGAAATAGCATTTTTACAGAAGAAACAGAAGCGGAAAAAAGTGCTTTTGACAAATGGGTATTAAGTAATTATACTAACCCGTATAATATTTTGCTGAAGTATCGCATGGAAGATAAAGAAAGCGATATGACTCATGTGCTGGTTCCTGCGTCTTATGAAAAATCAGTAGTATTAGCTAAGATAGTTAAGCATGTATGGTTGGAAGCTTATGATGAAGCTACTGGGAATCCTAACTTTTTGCGCCATTATGTTCCCAAAATATTGCATTTTGTCGGTTCGCCGGCTTATGAGGATAATGGTACAATGGTGGTAGGTACAGCGGAAGGTGGTATGAAAATAACACTTTATAATGTAAATGATATAGATCCGGATAATATAAGTGTTGATATGCTGAATGAATATTACTTCCAAACTATGCATCACGAGTTTGCTCATATTTTGCATCAAACTAAAAACTTCGATCCTGCTTATGAACGAATTACTGAAAGTAGTTATGTAGGCTCGGATTGGTATATAAAGACTGACCCGACTACCGGACAGACGAGTTCTCGTTCCAATAAAGATGCATGGAAAGAAGGCTTTGTTACAGCTTATGCAATGAGTGAGTCTCGTGAAGATTTTGTTGAAAATATAGCGATGTATGTTACTAATACAAAGGAATATTGGGATAATATGCTTACCGAAGCTGGTGAAACAGGACGTATCTTGATTCAACGGAAGTTCGATATCGTATATGAATATATGGAAAGTACTTGGGGTATTAATTTGGATAATCTGAGAGATATTGTATTGCGACGTCAAAAAGAAATATCACGAGGGGTTATTGATTTGAGTGTCATGGAATAAAAAGGAAAATATGAAAAAATATGTAGCATATTGTATACTGTTGTTTGTTGCTGTAGGACTTCAGTCATGTCTTTTTCAAGAGGATGATTTTTTTGGTGAATCCTCGGCTAATCGTGCAACAAATAGCGTATTAGAGTGTCAGGAAATCTTGAAAGGCTCTCCTAACGGTTGGAAATTTGAGTATTATGCTGGGACCAATTATTCATATGGGGGCATTGTTTTCTTTATGAAGTTTGGTGAGAATGAGGTGGATATAGCTTGCGAAATAGCGGCGGATGATAATTATGTACCTGGCGAAAGTATTTCATCTCTTTATAGAGTGGAATCAGAACAAAGTACAATGCTTGTTTTTGATTCTTACAACTCCTTGTTACACGCCTTTGCCAGCCCTTTAGGATATAATGGTAATTTAGAGGGAGATTATGAATTTGTAATAATGAGTGCAACTCCGGAGAAGATAATACTTCAAGGAAAGAAATATAAGAATATTATGGAAATGACTTCAATGGCGGAAGATGAACCATGGAAAGTTTATTTTAATAATATGAAGAAAATTCAAAAGGATGCATTTTTAAATACTTATCGACTGGAAAAGAATGGAAGCGTACTTAAAACATTGAATAAGGAGATTGGTACACTGAATACTTTTCTAATACGTGAAGGAATGACTACTAGTGAAATTGTCGCAGGTGAAGGAGAAACATTACCTTTTCTTTACACTGATAATGGTTTAAAATTGCAAGCCCCTTATGAAATAGCTGGTGTAGAAGTACAACATTTTAAATGGGAATCAAATTCCCGCAAATTTGTTTGTACAGATGAGGGAGCTACAGATATATATATGCAAGAGTTTTACCCGGAGGGTTATTTACAATATAATGATTATGCAGGAGAATATATAATGGCAACCGTTGACTATGAGGGGCAGCAAAATCTATTGGCTATAACCATTACCCCAAAAGTTCAGGGTGAAACTTATGATATGGAAGGATTTTTGGATTATTATGGTAATGAAATGCCTTTTGTTCTTCAATATGATAAGGCAACTGGTAAGTTGCTTTTGAATTCACAAGCTCTTGGTCGGAATTCGTACGGGTATTATTTAGCATGCGCGGCTGGTATTGTGGGGTATGCTCATTCAGAGTTAGGAGTTGTGCCTAGTCTGCGTAGCGGATTAGTAAGTATTATTTCCTCTACAAATCCTCTTGTCTTTCATTTTGCTGATAAACAGACTGAGGAAGTTACTTCTCTTTTAGTTTGGGCCTATAGTTCGGATAATTATAGTGAGGCATCAATAGGTGGATATTGGGAGTGGTATGATTTACTTGCTTTAACTAAAGAAGATTCTACAAATTAATATGCATATGAAAACTGTTGAAAAAATATTATGTGGCTTCCTATGTCTGATTATGATTATAGGGTGTGATGATAAAGATTATACGGCGCCGGTATCTACATTACAAGTTGTAGAAGCCAGTTTGAATATCCAAGCTACAGGTGGAGATGCATCTGTGGATTTTCTTACAGACAAGGTTGTTACGGCTGAGTTAGAATCAGATTGGTGCCTTTTGAAAGAAGTGAATAAAAATAAGATATTGCTTCGTGTGTTGCCTAATTATGGGTATTCAAGCCGAACGGCCCAATTAAAGGTTTCAGATGGAACTGAAAGTAAAAATTTTACGATCAATCAAGAAGGTGCTGTTTTGATTTATGAAGAAGATGATTGGATTTTAAGGGCTACTGATGCGACGACTGAATTACCTATAAAATTATATGGCTCGTTTGATTGTATGGTAAATATTCCTGAACAAGCTAAAAGCTGGCTTTCATTCGAGAGGGATACTGATGGCAAAGGTGGTAAATTTATTGTAGCAGAGAATACCACAGGTGAGATACGCGGAGCAATAGTACGTGTTGTTTCAGGTGAGCGACAGATGGCTTATCAGGTCTTACAGAGTGATATTGATAATTATTTAGGAACGTGGAATGGGCAATTTAATGATGGTACCCGTGTTTATACTCCGTCTGGAGTGACTATAACTAAAGATACTGATGGCAATTATGTGGTATCCAATCTATTCTCCAGTTTAGGCTTTAATTTCACGATAAAAGGATATGCTGTAGGTAATGAAATAGTTTTTGAAGCAGGACAATATTTGGGTACAGATGGAACTAATTATTATGGGTTTAGTGTGATAAGTGCAGATAGTAGGTTTATTGAAGATTCATCCGGTACGAATTTCGTTGGGGCCTGTTATGTTAAAGAATGGTAGTGTAGCTATTGGATTTATCGGAATTAAGGAAACGGACCCTATTGGTTTTGGCTTGATGGCATATATGGATGAGTATATGGATGAGGCTTATAGTTATAAAGCGATTTTGGATTGTGTATTGTATAAATAGTGTTTAACATAAAAAGAAGCGAACATGAAAAAATTATTATTTTATTAGGATGTATGGCTGTGCTGTTTGTGGGAATCGGCATGGCAAGTTGCAGTGACGACAAAAATGAACCTACTGAGGTTAAACCGGATGACAAAGACGATGATAAGGATGATGACAAAGATGATGATAAAAAAGATGGAACGTCTTTTTACAGCTATGTTGTCTGCTGATATGGGAGTTGCATGGAATAAGGATGTGAAGTTGGGCGCTTTTTTCAGGTGATGTGGTTGAATCACTTACATATTCTTCTGTGGCGAATGATGGAAAGGCATTATTTAAAACGACAAAGCCTATGATAGGTAACGTATATCTTTGTTATCCATATGTTGAGACTGTAGGTAAGGATGCCAGTAAGTTGAAAATTAATGTACCAGCTGTCCAAAATCAAGGTACGGAATATTCATTCTTTTATGGAAGTCAGACCATTGTAGAAGCGACCCCGGCACATTTTGATTTGAAAAGTACTTTTGCAGTGTTGGAATTAAGTATTTCTACGAATAGTTATGGCGTAGGAAATGCTCTCTCGGAAATTACGGTTTCAGCAACTGATGCAAAATTGACCGGTGATTTTGATGTGGATTTGACGGTAAGTAATGTTGTCGCTAAGGTAAATGAAGCTTATATATATGGCAATGCTGCTACATTAAAAATGTCAGGTGACGCAGCCATATTGAAGGCTGATGCTCCGGTGAAAGCAAGAATTGTTATTAATCCGGACCAATTAGAAGGAAAAGATTTGAGTATTGTAGTCAAGATGGGTGAAGATTCTTGGTCGTTTACGGAAGCCGGACGTAATTTTTTGGCTAATAAAGTATATCCTATTACTCTATCCATAAATGCTCCAGCTGTAAACCTGAATCGTACGGAAAGGGGTATGGAATATGCAAATTGTTATATGGTTAATCAACCAAATACTCTTTATAAATTTGATGCCAAAGTACAGGGAAACGGGAAAGCTACTGCTGGTATTACTCCACAAGCGATTGAACCTAAGTCTGTCTTTGTGGTTTGGGAATCAACAACAGCCAAGGGAGGTGTAATTAAGGATGTGCAATTATCTACAGATGGCTTTGTTACGTTTAGCACTTCTGATCAGATTGGTGGTAATGCTTTGATAGCTGTAACAGACGGAGTACCAACTGAAGAATTAACGTATGGGAAAATATTATGGAGTTGGCATATTTGGGGAACGGACTATGTATTATCCAATGATAAAAAGATAACGACTACCGAAAATAATGAATTCTATTTTATGGATATTAATTTAGGTGCGTTGAAAGTAGAGCCCGATGTCAATGGTAATGGATTAAAATATCAATGGGGACGTAAGGACCCATTTTATAATGATGGAATTCCTTCGTCAGGTGTAGTAATAGGAAATGTTACTAATTATTGGTATGATCAATGCTGGGGAGCGGATGCTTTTACTCCAGAAGTGGATAACAATGAGTCTGTTATTGCTACAATCAATTATCCTACTATTTTCTTTAAAGGTGCTGCGGGATACGGTTCAACTCAAGATTGGTATGGAAATAATGCTACTAATGATGCTTTATGGGGTAATGTAGAAGGTGCCTTAGGTACAAAATCTATTTATGACCCATGTCCTGTAGGATACAGGGTGCCACCTAAAGCTGCATATATAGATTTTAAAAAACCGGTAGATGTGACTTATGCTGATGGTTGGTCTTTCCCATTAGGTGATAAAAAATCTTTTTTCCCCGCTACAAGTTACTTAATCTTTTCTACAGGAATTTATTCTCAAGGTACATGGCAGGGATTAACGAGCAGTTATTGGACATCAACGCCAGCTGATAATAATGTTGTAATACTGAAACTTGAAAGTACTGCTGTTATGCTTAACAATTATGGTGCTCGTGCCCAAGGATCAGCTGTTCGTTGTATTCGTGAACAATAATATTGTAACAAAAGAGACATGTTTTCTGTAAAATAATATATATGATAAAGAAAATACATAGTTTATTAGTTCTACTATTGGCACTAACTTTATTGGTAGGTTGCTCTGATGATGACGGTATAGGTGCTACGACAAGTGGTACCATACTGAAACAAGCATTAGCTCTGCCGGAAAGTTATGGATATATTGGCGGGAACTTTGAACTTTATTATTATGTGGAGAATGCTATAGAAGGGCAAGATGTAGTTGTTACTTCCAGTGAAGATAGTTGGCTTCATATTGGTTCTGCAGCTGATGGTAAGGTACAATTTTCTGTAGATTTAAATCAGACAATGCAGTCGCGCGAGGGTACTATAACTATAAAATATGCAGATGCGGAACCTTTAAATGTAAAGGTCGTACAACGAGAGATGGTCTCTTTTACAGTGAATGTTTCTGCTATTACACGTACATCTGCCCACTGTGAAATTGTTACATCTGATGCAGAGAGTCCTTATTTTGTTTCTTATTTAAAGAAATCAATTATTGAGTCAAGCTTGGTAGATGAAGCGGGAAAAGTAGCTTTTTTGCAAGATTATACTCGTTTATTGAAAGAGCAGGCTGAATTAACAGGTGTCGCATTGAAAGAACTGTTACAAACAGGTAATAAGATAGCTGAATATATTACTTTGGAGGAAGATACGGATTATGTAATATTTATTTTTGGAATGACCGAGGATGGAATTGTTACTACTCCTTTAATGACAACTGAATTTAAGACAGATACTTTCCGGGTTGTTGATGATTGCACTTTCACATTTGAGATTTCTAATATGAAAGTTTCTGCTTATGGAATCAATTTTGATACCAAGATTACCCCCTCTAGTCGAACAACTCGTTGGTATGCAAATATCTTACCAACAGCTTATTTGTCTGTAGGTACCAAAGAAGAATGGGCAGATGCTTTCATTGAGATGGAAAGTGAATATGATGACATTGATTGGACGGTACTAGGTAAGGGTTTACATGTCGGAACAGCTATATTGAATACTTATGTAGATATGTTTGCGGATGTTGTTCCTGATACTGAGTATGTGGTACTTGCTTTTGGTATTGATAAGGATGGAGTACGTACAACTGAGGTTTCTGTCTCAGATCCTGTAACAACGCCTTCTGTTACAGTAAATATTTCATCAATAAAACTTTCGAAAGTGATACCCGGTAAATTACGAGTTGTGAAATTGAATAAATAATATAATTCTCAATTAAAGTAAAAGTCAATTATAAATTTGTGAAAACGAGTATTTGATATTTTAATTCTCTCTAACAAGTACAAGACCGTTACTACATAATCTTTTAGTAGCGGTCTTTTTTGTGCCATTTCACATACTGTTTTAATTCACGTCAATGTTCTCCACAAAGTTTTCCAGTGTGAAACTTTCTGTTCCACCTGAAAAAACTTTTAGTTTCAACCTGTGAATAACCTTATCGTTTATTCCTTTATCTTAGCAAGTATGTACAGAAAAGCCCGTATCAGCACGCTTGTGTCGGAAAAAATAACACTTCTTTAGGAAATATGAAGAATAACCATTACTTTTGTTGCAAATAGTTAGTCTTGAATAATTAATAAGAGCGAATAATTAATACGAGCGAGATATGAAAGAACTGGATTGGGCTAATCTGCCGTTCGGCTATATGAAGACAGATTACAATGTGAGAATTTACTATCGTAACGAACAGTGGGGCGCATTGGAAGTATGTAGCGAGGAAACTATTCCTATGCACATGGCTGCTACTTGTCTGCACTATGGTCAGGAAGCATTTGAAGGCTTGAAAGCATTCCGTGGCAAAGACGGTAAAAGTGCGTATTTTCCGTTTGGAAGAAAAATGCGGCGCGTTTGCAGTCTACCTGTCGTGGTATCTTGATGCCTGAGTTGCCGACAGAACGTTTTAAAGAAGCTATCCTTAAAGTCGTGAAGCTGAATGAACGCTTTATTCCGCCTTACGAATCGGGAGCTTCCCTGTATATCCGTCCGTTACTGATTGGTACGGGAGCGCAGGTTGGTGTGCATCCGGCAAATGAATATCTGTTTGTTGTATTCGTAACGCCGGTAGGGCCTTATTTCAAGGGTGGGTTCTCAACCAATCCGTACGTTATTATCCGTGAGTTCGACCGTGCTGCGCCTCTGGGCACAGGTATCTATAAGGTAGGAGGTAATTACGCGGCCAGCTTGCGTGCCAATAAGAAAGCGCACGATTTGGGTTATGCCTGCGAGTTCTATCTGGATGCCAAAGAAAAGAAATACATCGACGAATGCGGTGCGGCCAATTTCTTTGGTATCAAAGACAATACATATATCACTCCGAAGTCCACTTCTATCCTTCCGTCCATCACCAACAAGAGCTTGATGCAGTTGGCTGAGGATATGGGTATGAAAGTAGAACGTCGTCCGGTTCCGGAAGAAGAACTGCTGACTTTCGAGGAAGCGGGCGCTTGCGGTACGGCTGCGGTTATCAGTCCGATTGAACGCATTGACGATGTAGAAAACGGTAAGTCGTACGTGATTGCCAAAGATGGAAAACCGGGACCTGTTTGTACGAAGTTGTACAATAAGTTGCGTGCTATTCAATACGGTGACGAGCCCGATACGCATGGTTGGGTAACTATCGTAGAATAACACATGAGTATAAAGATTACAACCCTTGTCGAGAATTCGGTTTACGGCAAAGGACTACAGGGAGAGCATGGGCTTTCCCTGCTTGTTGATACGGGTGGGCATCGTCTGCTGTTTGATACCGGGGCATCCGACCTTTTTATACGTAATGCCCGGATGCTCGGGATTGATTTGAAGGATGTGGATTTCTTGGTACTGTCGCATGGACATCGTGACCATACAGGCGGTCTGCATCACTTTCTTCAGGTGAATCAAAAGGCTGAAGTAGTCTGCAAGAAAGAGCTTTTTATTCCGAAGTTCAAGGAAGAGCGTGAAAACGGCGTGATGCATCCTGACGCTTTGGATAGCACCCGTTTCCGTTTTGTGGATGAAGTCACCGAATTGTGTCCCGGCGTATTTGTTTTTCCCCGGTTGGCTATTGCGGATGAAGAAGATACGCATTTTGAACACTTCTTCACTTTGGCGGGAGGGAACAAACAGGCTGATACTTTTACGGATGAATTAGCATTGGTACTGAAACAAGGTGATGAAGTGTCTGTTTTGAGTGCCTGCTCGCATCGGGGAATTACGAATATCATCCGCGTAGTGCAGGAACATTTTCCGCAGACCTCGTTGAAACTGGTATTGGGTGGTTTTCATATCCGCAATACTGCAAAAGAGAAATTTGATGTGATAGCCCGTTTCTTTGAAAACCATTTGCCTCAAAGGCTGGGAGTTTGTCATTGTACGGGCATTGATAAATACGCATTGTTTCATCAATGCTTTGGCGACCGGGCTTTTTATAACTATACCGGTCGGGTAGAAATACTTTAATACATACGAATGGGAAAGAATAAGTTAGAGAAGTTTGCCGATATGGCGAGTTATCCGCATGTTTTTGAATATCCGTACTCGGCAGTGGACAACGTTCCGTTTGACATGAAAGGAAACTGGCACCGACAGTTTTTCAAAAATGACAATCCGATTGTACTGGAACTGGGTTGCGGTCGTGGAGAATACACAGTAGGACTGGGACGTATGTTCCCCGATAAAAATTTCATCGGCGTGGATATAAAAGGGGCGCGTATGTGGACGGGAGCTACCGAATCTTTGGAATCGGGTATGAAGAACGTCGCCTTCCTGCGTACCAACATTGAAATCATAGACCGCTTCTTCGCACCGGGTGAAGTGAGCGAGATATGGCTTACATTCTCAGACCCGCAGATGAAAAAAGCGACCAAGCGCCTTACATCCACTTATTTTATGGAACGCTACCGTAAGTTTCTGAAAGACGGCGGCACTATCCATGTCAAGACCGACAGCAACTTCATGTTCACCTATACCAAATATATGATAGAGAAGAACGGACTTCCTGTTGAGTTTGTCACCGACGACCTCTATCATTCCGGTTTGGTGGATGATATTCTCGGCATTCGCACCTATTATGAACAACAGTGGCTCGACCGCGGTTTAACCATAAAATACGTCAAGTTCAGGCTTCCCCGATGTGGCGGACTGCAAGAACCCGATATCGAAATAGAGTTGGACGAGTACCGCAGCTACAATCGCAGCAAACGCAGCGGTCTCCAAACCGGTAAATAAACAGTGGCTATCAAATAGTAAACAGTAAATAGTAAAATAGTAAATAACATGACTCTTTATCCTAAATTGATTTTGGATGCACTGGCAACGGTGCGTTATCCCGGCAACAAGAAGAATCTCGTTGAGGCCGAAATGGTTGCCGACAATTTGCGTATTGACGGGATGAAAGTTAGTTTCTCACTGATTTTTGAGAAACCGACCGATCCTTTTATGAAGTCAATGGTAAAGGCTGCCGAAACAGCAATACATACCTATGTCTCACCGGAAGTGGAAGTGACGATTACCACGGAAAGCCGTCAGGCTGCACGGCCGGAAGTTGGTAAATTGCTGCCGCAGGTAAAAAATATAATCGGTGTGTCTTCCGGTAAGGGCGGTGTAGGCAAGTCGACCGTATCGGCCAACCTGGCGGTTTCTTTGGCTAAGCTGGGCTATAAAGTAGGTTTGTTGGATGCCGATATCTTCGGACCGTCCATGCCCAAGATGTTCCAGGTGGAAGATGCCCGTCCGTATGCGGAGAATATCGGCGGACGTGACTTGATTGTGCCTATTGAAAAATACGGTATCAAACTGCTGTCCATCGGTTTCTTTGTAGATCCCGACCAAGCTACTCTGTGGCGTGGCGGTATGGCAAGCAATGCTTTGAAACAGTTGATTGCCGATGCCGACTGGGGCGAATTGGACTATTTCCTGATAGACCTTCCGCCCGGAACCAGTGATATTCACCTTACCGTAGTGCAGACGCTTGCCATGACCGGGGCTGTTGTTGTCAGCACGCCGCAAGCCGTGGCTTTGGCAGATGCCCGTAAGGGTATCAATATGTTTACGAATGATAAGGTGAACGTGCCTATCCTCGGTCTGGTAGAAAATATGGCTTGGTTTACTCCTGCCGAACTTCCGGAGAATAAGTATTACATTTTCGGTAAAGAGGGAGCCAAGAGTCTCGCAGAGGAAATGAATGTTCCTTTATTGGGGCAGATTCCTATCGTGCAAAGCATCTGTGAGAGTGGTGACAAGGGAACTCCCGTCGCTTTGGATGAAAATACGGTGACAGGACGCGCTTTCTTGCAACTGGCTGCCGCTGTGGTACGTCAGGTAGACCGCCGGAATATGGAAATGGCGCCCACCAAGATTGTAGAGACACATAAATAGAAAGATACCCGTATTATTTACTTTAAATTTGAGAAGCATGAAAAGTTTAAAGGTATTATTGTTGGGCATGTGCGTCGCATTGTGCGCATGTTCATCGCAGACATCCACAGTGCAGACAAACGACAAGGGAACTCAATGGCAATGGGAAAACGGAACGATTGTTGTTGAAATTCCCCAACGTCCGGCAGACCAGAAAAGCGTGATAGGATTGGCGCTTCCTAAAATGGAAGTGGTGCGTGTGGGATTTGTAGGTCTGGGAATGCGTGGTCCCGGGGCGGTAGAGCGTTTTACCCATATTCCCGGAACGCAAGTAGTGGCGCTTTGCGATTACGAACAGGAGCGTGCGGAGAAGTGCCAGAAATATTTAGAGCAGGCTTCTATGCCGAAAGCTGCCGTATATTCCGGCGAAAAGGGATACGAGGAACTTTGCAAGCGCGATGATATCGATTTGGTTTATATCGCTACCGACTGGCTGCATCATTTTCCCGTAGCCATGTGTGCTATGGAGAACGGAAAGAATGTAGCTATCGAAGTTCCTTCCGCAATGAATCTGAAAGAGTGCTGGGACTTGATTGACATGAGCGAAAAGACTCGCAAGCACTGTATGATTTTGGAGAACTGCTGTTACGACTGGTTTGAAATGAATACGCTGAACATGGCGCAGCACGGGGTGTTCGGTGAAGTGATTCGTGCGCAAGGCGCTTATATCCACAACCTGAGTCCGTTCTGGAACCACTATTGGAAAAATGGCGAGGGTGATAAGTTGGGCTGGCGTCTGGATTATAATATGAGGCATCGCGGTGACGTGTATGCCACTCATGGTCTTGGCCCTGTTGCACAGGCTCTTGATATCCACCGCGGTGATCGTATGCAAACGTTAGTCGCCATGGATACTAAATCGGTAGTAGGAAAGTCTTTGGTTGAGGCAAGAACCGACTCCGCTTGCAATAATTTCCGTAACGGCGATCATACCACGACTCTGATTCGTACCGCTAACGGTAAAGTGATTGAAATACAGCATAATGTAATGACTCCCCAGCCATACAACCGTCTGTATCAACTGACCGGTTCAAAGGGATTTGCCAATAAATATCCCGTAGAAGGATATGCGCTTGATGCCGACCAACTGACCGCTTCGGGGGTAGAGCCTAAAGTAGACGACCTGAATTCGCATGGTTTCTTACCGGAGGTGGAGATGGAAGCGCTTGTCGCTAAATACCAACATCCTATTTTGAAGAAATACGGTGACATGGCAAAAGAAGTTGGCGGTCATGGTGGCATGGATTTTATCATGGACAGCCGTCTGGTATATTGCCTGCAAAACGGTCTTCCTTTGGATATGGATGTATACGATTTGGCGGAGTGGTGCTGTCTGGCGGAATTAGGTGAGCTTTCTATGGATAATAATTGTGCTCCGGTGGCGTTTCCCGACTTTACCCGTGGCGAGTGGAATGTTGTGAAAGGGTATAAGCACGCTTATGCAAGTCCCGAAGATGAAGCTGCCGCTATGGAAAAGGCAAAAGCGTTTACTGCCAAACTGAAAGAGCAGGGGGCTAAAGAATGGGCGCAGGCTGAGAAGAAATAATACTTTTCACTGGTAACAGGTGGTCTTTGGAACCCGGCCTGTCAGATGATAAAGAGGTGTATTAAAAAACGAATGTTCCGATTAAGGTTGTTTTGTTTTGTAATACACCTCTTTATATATGTCCTTGTTTTAATCGGTCACTTTTAACAGTTCCTCTTTCATCTTTTCAACACCGGGAAAACCGGTTTGCTTGAATTTGATATCTCCCTTACGGTCGATAATCAAATAGGTAGGGACGCCTCTGATTCCGAAGCTTTTACTTAGATATTCCCATTGCGCGTTTGTCAGACGGTAGTGCTCTCCATGAATGTCGGGAATCATGTTTTCCCATGTCTTCTGTGGAGAAACTTCGCCTGTGATATACAGATAGACAATATCCTTATCTTTCAATTCTTCTTTCATGGGAGCCATTACTTTGTTCGCCATGCGGCAAGGACCGCACCAGGTTGCCCAGAAGTCTACTAAAAGTACCTTACCTTTGAATTTGCCGATAATGGAGGGAAATAAATCCTCATTACTTACTTCGCCTGCCTCGTTGATGGTAAAACCTGATTTTTTCTTATTGTTCTCGAGTAGCTGCAATAACTGTTCGTTGGCTTGTTGCAATGTGCGTTGATAAGCATCGGGCAGAGTGGTGATTTCAACTTTTTGGGTATCGGTCAGCGGAGTAAAGTCTTTTATACTCTGATAGAGCAATGTCGTGCGGGCGATATCGAAAAAATACGCCTTTATCGGTCCCCAATCTCCGGACGTAATCATTTTGGCGGCGTGCCGATACGTTGATTGCTGTACAGGTAAGGTTGTACAAGAATAGCTTGTGGGATATTCAGATGTTTCAAGGTTTCGGTGGGAATATAATCTGCCGGCAAACTTTCGTCTAGTTTTTTGAAATAGGCTTCGGATTCATTTCTTTGCAGTTTTTTTCTGTTGCAGAGCGGCCTGCGTCAACAGCCAAGGGGCTTGTGTCAATGTTTGGATTATATTCAATTCCTTTTCAAGAGAGAGTAGTTGTTTGGCACTTTGGCTGAGACTGGCATTGTCTATTTTCTGTTGAATATCTTTTGCTTTGTCAAGCATATAGGTTTTGTAGGCTGCTATATCCATGTTCCTAATCTCTTTTATTAGGGTCTGGTAATTAGTTATCATATCGGTGTTGATGCGGTTTCTATTCAACTCCTCGGATAAACCTGCCAGCGGCCCATTGATGTAGACAATTTCACCATAAGGCTTTTTGCTTTTGTGGAAAGTGGATTTTTTTCTGGATATTTCCCGCAAATTGATGTACAGTTCGCTGGTTTGTTCCGGCTCCACAAAAAAGTTTATATCTGTACCAAGAAGATTGATAGTGGCCGCTGTGGTTCCCATTACGGGGAAAGTGATATTAAAGCTTCCGTCTCGTTTGATTTCCGCTTTGATGGGGTCGGCATAACCTTTTGAGGGTTCCGACAGATATAAGGAGAGCTCTTTCATCATGCAGGGACGATAATCCAACAGCTTCCCTTTTACAGTCGTGTTACCATATTGCACAAGGGGAGCGGGGAGTGCGGCATTTTTATCTATCGGATGAGCTACGGCTTCCTGCGGTAACATTAACTTCGGCAGTTCTTTGCTTTTCAGTTGTATTCCCCAAATACTGAAAGCTCCTTCCACACCTTCCCCTTCTGTAAAGTCGATGGATGTAACTTTGGCTGGCAATGGCGGAAATACCAGTTGAAACTCTGCTTCACCGGATTCCGGCATCCAAAATTGCTTTCCGGGAGTGATGCCTATGCCGGAGCGTAGTAAGTAAGTTTCTCCGTTATTGTCTTGCAGATAACTTTCCGAGGCAATCCGTATCCAGTTTTTGGGACGGTATTTGGCGTAGATATGCAGTACGGTGGCTGTGTCGCTAAGTATTATTTTACTTACTTCGATGGAGGTCGTGTTACGTACGCAGAATGGCGGTTCTTCGATAACCCGGTTTTTGGCTTGGACGGTACAACCTATTATCAAGCCGACGATAAGTAATAGTGTTTGTCTCATAATATGTTGGTTTTTTATCAAAAATACGCATGTTTCGCAGAAGTGCAAGTATATGCGAGTTAATTGATGCAAAACGAAAGAAAATCGTATTTTTGCAAGAAACTTTTGTATCTTTGGGAAATACTTAACATCATCTATAACATGAAAACAAAATCTTTTCCTTTTGTGCCTTGTTCTGGCTGTATCCGCCAATGCACAAGTCGTCTATCACGACGCTTCCGCTTTTCCTCTGTTGGGAAAAGCTACCGAGACAACCCTTACACGTTACGAACGTTTGCCGGATTCTTTACAGAATATCTCCCGTAAGCCTTTATGGGAGTTAGGGCGCAACAGTGCCGGACTTGCTATACGCTTTCGTTCTAATTCTACCCGGATTGCTGCCAAATGGGATGTATTGCTCGACAGGAATATGAATCACATGACCCCTACGGGTATTAAAGGACTTGATTTATATTGTCTGCAAGACGGGAAGTGGATGTTTGCCGGGAGCGGACGTCCGCAAGGAAAGGTGAATGAGGCGACGATGGTGAAAGATATGCTGCCGGAAGAACGTGAATATCTTTTGTACCTTTCTTTATATGATGGAGTGACTTCTCTTTCTATCGGTGTCGATTCGTTATCTCAAATTAGCGGGCCGGCAGTAGAATTACCGGTGCGTAAGAAGCCTGTCGTATTTTACGGGACAAGTATTCTGCAGGGAGGTTGCGCTTCCCGTCCGGGTATGGCGCATACCAATATTTTGGAGCGCTGGCTCAATCGGGAGTGTATTAATCTGGGATTTAGCGGTAATGCTTTATTGGATTTAGAGATAGCGCATGTGATAGCGGGTGTGGATGCTTCGGTATTTGTATTGGATTTTGTTCCGAATGCCAGTGTGGAGCAGATAAAGGAACGTGCTGATAAGTTCTATTCTATTATTCGTAGCAAACATCCTGATACGCCCATACTCTTTGTGGAGAATCCTGTATTTACTCATTCCCGTTTTAATGGAACCGCTGCCAAAGAAGTGAAAGATAAGAACGAAACTTTGCATACTGTTTTTCAATCTCTCAAAAAGCGGGGAGAGAAGAATATCTATCTGCTTTCTTCCAAAGATATGATAGGGCATGATGGAGAAGCTACCGTAG
>ENA-OQAB01000767-OQAB01000767.1-human-gut-metagenome-genome-assembly--contig:-NODE-767-length-16402-cov-2.127865_pt1 | contig 16402 bp, 25 predicted proteins | sample MGYA00242490_ERZ504517 | MGnify/ENA primary metagenome ERZ504517 (study PRJEB26092, sample SAMD00036298) | human gut metagenome | host: Homo sapiens | study: EMG produced TPA metagenomics assembly of...
AATAACACATTTTCCATTTTTTAGACTTCAGCCCGTAATAGAAATTAAAACCGTCTACATAGACTATTACTTTCTTTTTGTCTTCCATAGCGTTATATATAAAAAAAACCCATCTTTAATTGATGGGTCAGCCTTAGTATTTCTCAACTAAGGGGGGTAATTTGTACCACAAAGGTACAAATCTTTTTTAGAATAACAAATTGATAGGTTCTTTTTCTTCCTTTTTTATGATTTACTTTATTCTTTGGTTTCTCGAGTTACAAATACTGGCTCTACAAGTCGAGGCCTTTTCCTTGTATGATAAGAAGCGATAGTTCTTGGTTTTCTATCTTTCTTTGCCTGAATTTATGATATAAACGAATGATGATGGCATGTTTCGTTTTTATATTCAGACTTTTTCCCGGTTTATCTTCCCCTGATTAGCTTTTTCAGTGTCCCGTTGTATGTGTTTTCAAATTCCGTCGGATGATTGAGCGCCCAAAGAATGTAATCACCCGGTTCGTTCTTTTTGAGTAGGGTAGGGCGGTATTGGGAACTAAGGATTTTCCATAAAATCCCGCCGGGACCTCCCAGTTCTTTACGTCGGGCAAGGGCGGCAATCGCTTTCACTGTCTGTTCGTTCCGGATACCGATTGTTTGCATATTTAGTAGAAGTATAGCTTCCGATACCCCCTCCCGTTTGCATCCCTTCCGAAATCGTTTTCGGAGCTGTTTCTAAGACCGTTTTCGGAGCTGTTCCCGGAGCTGTTTCAGAAATTGTTTCAGAAACCGTCTCCGCAGTAGATTCCGTTTTTTCTCTTCCAATCGATTTATCCAAAGACAAACCCTCTACAACGACAGGCGAAGCCTGAAAAACGCTGTTTGACGGAACGGGCGGCATTATCCTCTCATTCTCTTTTTGGCATTTTCCTTGTCTCTCTGTCTCTTTGTCATTTTTTGATTTCAGATTTGATCTCATTTTCCATATCCATTTCCTGTTTACCTTTGATATCTGTATCCGTTTCCTCTTTTGTTTGTGGCATTGTTGTAGCAAAATCATGGGATTCTGTTACATCTTTAAAATCTTCCTTGATAAGCCAGAAATGTTCCAGAGGTAATTTGTATTTTCTCCGGCTGTCGGTGATGATTTTATGATATTGTTCCTGAATGGCTTGTGAAGTCAATACACCGTACTCCTTATATATAAGATTGTCGAACAGCCCCACCGCCAGGCAATCATCAATGATGGCTTGCATTTCCTCCTCCTCGCAACACGCTTCCTGGGCGATGTCGAAGAGCGTGTCTTTGTTCCACGAAATATAATAACCTTTCTCTTTATAAATGAGGCAAAGCAGTGAAGTGAGCGCAGCAATCCCTGCCGCATGGTGGCGACAGGAGATGCGGCGTACTTTTCTGTCCTGCAGAAAATTGACATCGAGGGGAAAATAATCTAATCCGGGTTTGGAAATGCGGGCCATGATGATAAATTACTGATTGTAAATAATTGATAATAAATAACTGATAATTATTGAATAAACTCCGCTTTTACATCGAAGCAGGGGCAGGATTTTATATACTCGTTCGGTGAGATAATACCGTCTCCATTAAGGTCGGGACTGGTGTCCCGATGTCCTATCACCTGTTGCAGAGAAGGGAAGACAAGGCGCAAATCTTCTACCAGCCGGACAAGTGCTTCACGCTGCGCTTCCGTTCGTGTGTCGGCAGGCCGACCGTTCCTGTCCAGTCCGCCAATGTAGCAGATACCGATAGACCGATGATTCCATCCCGTGCAATGTGCTCCGTCGAGGGCAACATCCCTTCCCGGTTCAATTGTGCCGTCGAGACGGACGACGAAGTGATAACCGATAGAACGGAAGCCGCGTTGACGATGCCAGCGGTCGATGTCGGCAGCGGTAAAATCCTGTCCCGCACGAGTGGCGGAACAGTGGATGATGATGGTGTCTCTCATTGTGAAATCCTCCTTTCTTGTTTGCGTATAGTAGGGGAGGTGAATCCGAAGGCGGCAGCCTCCTCTGCAGACAGTTGACGGTAATATTGCTTTGTCACCGAGTGGTGCACCGGAGTGAAGGGAGCGTGAATCGGTGGTACAGCCGTATCCGTTATTGCCAATGAGTTTAAAAAGACAGGCAGTTGTGATAAAGCCGATGAATTGGCAAAGGGAACTTTCATGAAATCGTTTCCCCGATGTTGCCTTGCACGTAGGTTATGTAGCCATACACGATCCGGATGTTTCAGTTGCAGGATGAGCCAGTGTTGGTGTGACGGTTTCAGACGTTCCTCTCTGCCCATTTCTTTCATAGACGGATAGGCACGTAAAATGATTCCTTTCGCATCCGTTACGGCGCAGGGAGTTTTGCGGGAACCTGTTCCGGTGGGGCGTAATCCTGTGCGGATGGCGTGCATCGTGTTGGTGTATGCATCGCACCATTCAAGGTTTGACACGTGGTTGTTCATTGTGTTTCCGTCAAGGTGGTTTATTTGCGGCAGATGTTTCGGGTTCGGAATAAATGCTTTGGCAATTAAGCGGTGGACGTTGTAATCGGTACAAATTCCTTTATTCAGGAGTGATACCGCTTCATAACCGGTTCCGATGATTTTAGTGCAAAGAATTAACTTCGATCTGCCCTTGAAACTCAATACCCGCCCATGATCTGAAATCATATAGTCGGGGTTTTCTTCAATAAATCTCCAATTTTCCATACTTGATACTGATAAATGTTAATAAAATTATACTCTGTTAAAAAATAGTCGCTTCTCTGAATTTGGCAAGGAGAAACGGCGTTTCCTGCATCTGTTAAACGGCGCTTCCTAGTGTGGAAAAGCGGCGTTTCTTGTATGTGTTAAACGGCGTTTCTTGCTGTCTTCATCTTGCTCTGTAGGAGGTTCGAGCCGTTCGGCACAGTGAATGAGAAATTCTAATTCTTCCCGGCAACCTTGAATCGCTTCTTGAAGGGAGTCTACATTATACTGTCTGCAAAGAGCTTCCCACTCTTTTCGTTCTTGCTGATTCATTCCTTTTTCTTGTAGGTTCATTTTCTTTTTCAGTAGATTCATTCTTTTTCCTGCAGGTTCATCCTTTTTTCCTGTAGATTCATTCCACTTCGATATCCAGAAAATTTTCAGCATGAAAGGTGCGCCAGCCTTTGGCATCGATGTCGTAATAGACGACAAATGTGTTCTCCGGTTTCGGTGTGTACGGGCGGCGGAAACTATGTTCGTAGCCGATGAGTGTACCGGTGGCACGACGGATGGTTCCATCCTGCTTGGTATATCGGAAACAGACGTTTCCGTGATGCATTTGTCGGATAAGCTTTCCTATCCGGTGAGCCGTGACGAGTGCATCGTGTCGGCTCATGCCATTACTTTGCCGGATGACAGCGGCCTGCTTCATAAGCCGTATCCGTTGAAGTGAATAATTCTTTTTGATTTCAGTCATTTTTTTATTCGGTTTATTTTTGATTACGGTGGCAAAGGTAGAAGATGAGTTGCGTAAAGGTTGTCCAAGCTTGACGCATAAAAAAAGAATGGATACGAATGTGTCATGCTTGAATGAGTCGATGCATTAAAAAATTCGACCCATATTTGAATTTATTCATGGAATAAGAACGAATGTGTCATGCTTGAACACAAATGTTAAAAGAAATATCGGACTTTTGTGGAATATTATAAAAATAAATTATGAAAATGGTAAATAAGAAATTTAAAGTAAAAAGTAGGGATAAACAGAGTAAAACAACCGGTGTCCGTCATAGTGACGACGATGTGAAGAAAGCGGTGGTGGATCGCATTTTTAAGATAGAACAGTTGAATAATATTCCGGAAGGCTATGTGGCGAACAATTCGAATTGTTCGCGTTCTTCAATAGGACGTATATGCAAATGTAAATTTGATGGTCAGAGCCCTATCCCCGATTGGACAACTATTCATAATTATTCTGCTTGTATCATTGGAGAGTCTGAATTTATTCCCGGATTTCCCGAAGTGTTGTGTCAAATTTTAAATCTAATTGTTGACGATTCGGCAGATATAGACTGCACGGTGGATAATGACTGCCATATAGACATTGAATTCGGTTTCATACCTCCAAAAAACTGGTTAAGGATCCTACGGAAAAGGAAGGAGATAAGGAGATAGGGAGAAAGAGGAACAATAAAAAGTAGAATTAAAGACGAAAATAGAAGGAATGGACCGATGACGGGCTGCTGTTGGCTTTCGTCGGAGGTCACTGCCGATTTTATGAAACCGTCGGGAGAAGAACCCTCGGAATAAAGCGGCTTCGGGTGATATTTTTGCCCGGTTATGAATTTATCTTTTAGACGCGGATAACGGACGCGGATTTTTAAATAGCTGTGCAGCTTTAAAAATCCGCGTCATCCGTGTCTAAAAAATTACTTGTAGGCTGAAGGGAAATCCTGCTCGGACACTACGATGTCAAATATCCATTTAAATCACTCTATTTTCATTCCTTTCCGTACCGTATTTGTTTTTTAGGGTTCTCCCAAAAACTTGAAGAATAGTCCAACTTGAGCCGGAGTAAGTAAGATTGCCTTTTCACTGTAGCCGGTTTGGGCGAGTGCGGCTTGTAATTCCGTATTTTGGGCAATCCAACTGCGGAGGGTGCGGCGTGCCGAGGCAGACTGTATGTGAGGCAGATAAAGTGTGGCCAGCTGACTTTTGCTGTAAGTCTGTATGCGGGTAGAGTTTGCCGTCTCCGGCATTTCTTTTGGGCTGACGGAGCTTGCTGTTGTTTCTGTTTTCATTGTCGGTACTTTCTATTATTAGTAGGTGTTCATAATTAGTTTATATCATAATTCGTTTATATCATAATTTAGGCACGGATTACTCCTGAAAAATAGCCATTAATCAGTGACAGGAACTTATCTGTTTCTTTTAAGTTTATCCTGTGTGAATGCGAAGATACGCTTTTTTATGCCAAGTGGTTCTGCTTTGTACAGAAGCCTCTGTTGGCATAGCTTGTGTAGAAATTGTGCCTTTGGGTTGTCTCTTGTGACGAGTTGTCACATTGTGTTCCTGTGCTTTTTTCCTTTCCTATACTTTTGCCTTCGTAATCGGTTACAGATAGAATTTATTCATTAATCATTAAAAGAAGAAAGGAAAAAAAGTATGCCATTAATTTACAAACCGTATCAGGCAACGCTTGCCAACAAGGAAGGACAGAAACTTTATTATCCCCGTCTGGTGAAATTCGGGAAAATGGTCAATACGCAGAAAATGGCGGAATTGATTGCAGAAAAAGCCTCGCTGACAGCGGGTGATGTTCATAACGTTATTCGTAACCTGATGTCGGTGATGCGTGAACAGTTGCTCAATAGCCGCACGGTGCGCCTCGAAGGCTTGGGGACGTTTACTATGATTGCCAAGGCAAACGGGAAAGGGGTAGAGTTGGAAAATAAGGTCAGCAGTTCGCAGATCACTTCATTGCGTTGCCAGTTTACGCCCGAATACACTCGTGCCGCCAACGGAAGTGCTACCCGTGCGTTGACCACCGGAGTGGAGTTTGTGCACATCAAGGATGTAGCGGGTTCGTTTGTGGCCGACGATGCCATTGACAAAGACCCGGATGACGATAATAAACCTGGTGGTGGAAGCGGAGAAGCGCCGGACCCGGCAGCTTAACCGGTAACTTGACTGTCAGCCGGACACGACCGACGGTTGACGGTTGACAGTCAAATCCCAACGGATATATAAACGGATCCCAACGGACATAAAACGGATTATTAACTTTTAAAAAGAAAACGGATGAGACTATTATTGGAGAAGTTGCTGGATATTCTTGAAGCAGTTCTGCGTTTCCGCCACCGGAGAAACGGCAAGGCAGAAAAGGATTAGCTAGCTGGAAAAGGCTTGGCATACCTGAAAAAAAGGTATGAAACGGAATGACGTAAAAACATAGAACGTGCCGTCTGCACGTAGCTCGCGGAACAAGTAAAAATAAACGTGTAGCAACTCATAGAGTAAACATAAGTAAGGAGCAAGTAAAGAAGCTGTCTCGAATGGACGAGGCAGCTTTTCTTTTTTCGTATTCTGAAAATACTTTTTTGGAAACATGGCGGAAATGAGAATTTTGATGTAAATTTTTTTAAGACAGAAATATTTCTGAATGAGGCAGCTTTTTTTGTATCCATTTATTTTCTTCTATTCTTGACCGTATTCAACAAAAAAACTCTATCTTTGTTTTATTAATTGAGACACAGCATATAATGGGAAGATTTATCAATCCCTTTACCGATTTTGGCTTTAAGTTTTTATTCGGCAGAGAGGTAGAAAAGGAGTTGTTAATCGACTTCTTGAACGATTTGCTCGTAGGCGAGCACGTAATCACCGACATCAGGTTCCTTAACAACGAACAGCCGCCGGAAGTAAAACAGAACGAGGTCTTATCTACGACATCTATTGCGTAACCGATACCGGTGAACGTATTATCGTAGAAATGCAGAACCGGGAACAGCCTTATTTTAAAGATCGTGCCCTCTTCTATCTTTCTAGGGCCATTACGCAGCAAGCGAAAAGGGGAGTTTGGAACTTCCAGTTGGATGCCGTGTACGGAGTATTTTTCATGAATTTCGTGATGGATAAGGATATGCCCTCTAAAATCAGAACGGACATCGTTCTTTCTGACAGGGATACGGGGAAGCTCTTCAGCAACAAGTTCCGGCAGATTTTTATCGAACTGCCGAACTTCAACAAAGAAGAGGATGAATGTGAAAATGATTTTGAACGCTGGATTTATATACTAAAGCATATGGATACACTTGACCGGATGCCTTTCAAGGCTCGCAAGGCCGTCTTCGAGCGACTTGAAAAGTTGGCTTCCAAAGCAAATATGACCCAGGAGGAAAGAGCCCAGTATGAAGAAGAATGGAAAGTTTATAACGATTATTTTAATACGTTGGACTTTTGCTGAACAGAAAGGGCTTACAGAAAGGCTTACAAAAAGGATTACAGAAAGGTTTGCAAAAAGGTAAAGAAGAAACAGCTCGTAATTTGAAAGAATTAGGTGTGGCTGACGATATTATTATGAAATCTACCGGGCTTTCGAAAGAAGAAATAGAAAAATTATAATTTCTTTCATTCCATTGGGAAGAAAGGCTTGTCGAAAGTGAAAAAATAGTCTATAACTTATGAAGCAAAAGATAGTTGTGGAGACTTTTAACACATCCTTTTTTCGTTAAGAGTAAAGTATCTAAAAACTATATATGTCTTTGGGGTGAAATGAACGGATTTGGAATATTATCCACGTTAAAATCAGAAAAAAGTTTTCCGTTTTGGAAAACTTTCTGTATCAGTGAGAAAGAAAAGTTTCCCGAAATTTAATGTTAAAAGCTAACCAAGCTATGATATAATCTCCTATCTTTGTATCCGGTTTCGGAACTAAAAAGAGGTTTAGTCAATGAGGGAACGCTGTGCAAATCGGCGACAGTACCCGCTGCTGTAATTCTCTAAGAATCCGCACAATAGGCCACTGCATCGATGCCGGTGTGGGAAGGTGTTGCGGGGGAGGGATAAGTCAGAAGACCTGCCGAAGAGATTTTCTATTTTTAATTTATTAATGCTTTCGGGAGTTAAAGTTATGAACTACGCGGAAATTTGTATCATCAAACGTGATGGTAAAAGAGAAGATTTCTCTATCAGTAAGATTAAGAATGCAATCAGTAAAGCATTCAGTGCAAGTGGAATTCAGGATGAGCAGCAGTTGGTTGCTGACATCACCATGAATGTTATCAGTCAGTTTTCAACCCCCACGATCACCGTAGAAGAGATTCAAGACTTGGTAGAAAAGTCGTTGATGAAAGTGCGGCCGGAAGTAGCGAAGAAATACATCATCTATCGCGAATGGCGGAATACGGAGCGTGATAAGAAAACCCAGATGAAACAGGTGATGGACGGCATTGTGGCTATCGACAAGAACGATGTCAATTTGAGCAACGCCAACATGAGCAGTCACACGCCTGCCGGACAGATGATGACGTTCGCTTCCGAAGTAACTAAAGATTATACCTATAAATACTTGTTGCCGAAACGTTTTGCCGAAGCACACCAGTTGGGAGACATTCACATCCACGACCTGGATTATTATCCGACAAAGACGACAACCTGCATTCAATATGATATGGATGACCTCTTTGAACGCGGTTTCCGCACAAAGAACGGTAGCATCCGCACCCCGCAAAGCATCCAAAGCTATGCTACGCTGGCTACCATCATCTTTCAGACCAACCAAAATGAGCAGCATGGCGGACAGGCGATTCCGGCTTTCGACTTCTTCATGGCAAAAGGAGTGGCCAAATCTTTCCGCAAGCATCTGGCATCGTTCATCAACTTCTATGTGGCTATGGAAAAACGGAAATCAGGCCGATGAAAAAATCCATCCGTACGTTGATTAAAGAATACCTTCCGTCTATCAAGTCCACCGAGGCCGAACGCGAAAACATTGCGCATCGCTCTGGTCGCTTTACAGATCATTATAGATAAGGAACACCTTGCCCGCATCGTCGAAAAAAGCCTACCAGCAGACCCGTAAAGATACACATCAGGCAATGGAAGGATTCATCCACAACCTGAATACGATGCATTCTCGTGGCGGTAACCAAGTGGTATTCAGTTCCATCAACTACGGAACGGACACTTCTGCCGAAGGCCGCATGGTGATCGAAGAACTGCTGAAAGCTACCATTGAAGGCCTCGGCACCAGAGGAGAAGTACCCGTATTCCCCATCCAGATATTCAAGGTGAAAGACGGCGTTTCTTACTCGGAGAAAGACTTTGAGAAAGCAATGAAAGCGGAGAACATCGAAGCGGCAATGACCGACAGTTACGAGGCTCCCAACTTCGACTTGTTATTAAAGGCTTGCCAGACTACTGCGAAAGCGTTGTTCCCGAACTTCATGTTCCTCGACACACCTTTCAACCAGAACGAGAAATGGAAAGCCGACGATCCGCAGCGTTACATTTACGAATTGGCAACAATGGGCTGCCGTACCCGTGTTTTGAAAATGTGGCCGGAGAAAAATCTTCTTTAGGACGTGGCAATCTTTCGTTCACCACACTGAATATGCCAAGACTGGCTATCGAAGCCCGTATCAAAGCGGAAAATCTGGTAGAAGATGAACGCAACAAGGACGCCATCGAACAAAAAGCAAAAGAAATTTTCATCGAATCCGTACACCAAATGTCTGCGCTCGTGGCCGACCAGCTTTACGAACGTTATCAGTATCAGCGTACGGCCCTGGCACGCCAGTTCCCGTTCATGATGGGAAATAATGTGTGGAAAGGCGGTGGCGAACTGAATCCGAACGAACAGGTAGGAGACGCCTTGCGCAGCGGTACACTGGGGATCGGATTTATCGGCGGGCATAACGCGATGGTGGCTCTCTACGGACAAGGTCACGGACACAGCCAGAAAGCATGGGACACGCTGTATGAAGCGGTGATGGAAATGAATAAAGTGGTAGACGAATATAAAGAGAAATATAACCTGAACTACTCCGTTCTGGCTACTCCTGCCGAAGGACTTTCGGACGTTTCACGAAAATGGACCGCCGGAAATATGGAAAAATCCCCGGAGTGACAGATCGCGACTATTATGTCAACTCTTTCCACGTAGACGTGAAAGAACCGATCAGCATCGTTGAGAAAATCAAGCGTGAAGCTCCGTTCCACGCTATTACGCGCGGCGGACACATCACGTATGTGGAGCTGGACGGTGAAGCGCAGAAGAATGTGCGTGCCATTGCCAAGATTGTGAAAGTGATGCACGACGAAGGAATTGGATACGGCTCTATCAATCACCCGGTAGACACTTGTCATAACTGTGGTTACAAGGGAGTTATCTTCGATAAATGCCCTGTATGCCAGAGTGAAAGTATTCTCCGTATGCGCCGTATTCACCGGTTATCTGACGGCGTATTTAAGCTCGTTGGAACTTCTGCCAAGCGGGCAGAAGAGAAGGACCGTGTAAAACATTTGTAGAATAAATGTTTGATAATTGATGAATGGATAATGAACGGTGCCTGATGAAAGCGTTACGGTTCATTATCCATTATTCGGTTATTACTTGCAGCACGTTACTCTCATCTTGTACTGTTCTGTAACGAGTATTTATTCCACATTTATATGGTTATCATCCATTCTCAAATCTTCATTTTCCATTAGCTATTAAAGAAGTGAATTTACTAGGAACTTATTCTGAAACGATTGTTGACGGTGAAGGTATCAGGTTTTCTATTTATCTTGCCGGCTGCTCCCATCATTGTCCCGGTTGCCACAACCCGGAGAGTTGGAATCCGGGAGCAGGAGAAGAACTGACGGAGGAGAAAATACAGTCCATCATTCGTGAAATCAAAGCGAATCCTTTGTTGGACGGCGTTACTTTTTCCGGCGGTGATCCGTTTTTTCATCCGGAAGCGTTCCTGCTTTTGCTGAAACGGGTGAAAGAGGAAACAGGGATGAACGTGTGGTGCTACACCGGATACACATACGAAGAAATTAAGGCGCAGCCTCGTTTGAGTGCCGCTCTTGATTATATTGATGTATTGGTGGACGGACGCTTCGAACAGGCTCTTTTCTCTCCATATCTGGAGTTCAGGGGAAGCAGTAATCAGCGGATTTTGAAGTTGAAGTAAATGTAATTCGACATTTGGAGTAAGTTGAATCCAGTAGTTGAGCACTAAAAAAACTTATTTTTCAAAGGAAACAAAAACACCTGTACCGTTGTTTTGTTTACCTTTACGAAACCAAGTGAATCATTTTTCATCACAGAGTAACGCGGCGCTTTTTGGTAGCCGGTGGGGCTTGCGTCTGTGTTTGTGTCTGCTTGATGGTGAAGAAATAAACGACTACTTACAAGAATAAGTTTTTATGGTACAATCAATAAATCCAACTCAAAAAAACGATGAGACCGATGGCTTGCCAATGCCTAAACGTATTTGGGCGGTGGTGTCTGTCGGCTTCGCTCTTTGTATGTCAGTACTGGATATTAACATCGTCAATATCGTACTACCTACACTTTCACATGATTTTGGGACTTCTCCCGCTGTAACCACCTGGATTATCAACGGCTATCAGCTGGCCATCGTTATATCGTTACTGTCTTTTTCCGCTTTGGGTGAAATCATCGGTTACCGGAAAGTCTTTCTTTCGGGCATCGGATTGTTTTGCGTCACTTCATTGATCTGTGCCTTGTCCGATTCGTTTTGGACTTTGACGGTTGCCCGTATCTTTCAAGGGTTCAGCGCTTCCGCCATCACTAGTGTGAATACGGCACAGCTGCGTTACATCTATCCGAAGAGCCAGATCGGGCGGGGGATGGGGATCAATGCAATGGTAGTCGCCATATCGGCTGCCGCCGGACCATCTGTGGCGAGCGGTATTCTTTCCATTGCCAGTTGGCACTGGTTGTTTGCCATCAATGTGCCGTTGGGACTCACTGCATTGCTTCTCGGCATCAAACACCTGCCACGACAGGAGGAGCGTACGAAACGTAAATTCGATTACATCAGTGCCATCGCGAATGCGGTCACTTTCGGTCTGCTCATTTACACGCTGGACGGATTTGCCCACCATGAGAAAATGGACTTCCTTTTCATTCAACTGATTGTGTTGGCAGTGGTCGGTACCTACTACGTGCGCCGACAACTGACGCAGACCACTCCGCTGCTCCCTCTTGATCTGCTGCGGATTCCGATTTTCCGGCTGTCCATCCTGACTTCCATCTGTTCTTTCATAGCACAAATGACAGCGATGGTTTCTTTGCCTTTTTTCCTCCAGAACACTTTGGGACACAGCGAAGTCATGACCGGACTTCTACTCACACCGTGGCCGTTGGCTACGCTTGTCACGGCTCCGTTGGCAGGATATCTTGTCGAGCGCATCCACCCCGGTATCTTGGGAAGTGTCGGGATGGCTCTGTTTGCCGTCGGGCTTTTCTCGCTTTCCAGTCTGACTGCGGAGTCGTCCGATATTAGTATCATTCTGCGTTTGATGCTGTGTGGGGCAGGCTTCGGATTGTTCCAGACACCGAATAACAGTACGATTATCTCTTCCGCTCCTACGCAACGTTCGGGCGGAGCCAGTGGTATGTTGGGAATGGCCCGCCTGTTGGGACAGACCACCGGGACAACATTGGTCGCATTGCTTTTCAGCTTCGTTGCTCATGACCGGAGTACGGCTGTCTGCCTTATGGTAGGAAGTGGATTTGCTGTTGTGGCGGCTATCGTCAGCAGCTTGAGACTATCGCAGCCTTCCACTCTATAAAAAAAGTATCCCGGATGAGAGAGGAGTGAATACCTGTTCTCATCCGGGATTGTTTTTATGTTTTTCTTCTGTCGTTTGGTCTGTTAGAAGAAGAACCTTAGAATATCGTTGAAGTTAGCCCATATCAACAGACCGAAGAGTAGAATCATACCGGTCATTTGAGCGTATTCCATAAATTTGTCGCTCGGTTTGCGGCGAGCTATCATCTCGTAGAAGAGGAAGAGCACGTGGCCGCCGTCCAATGCGGGGATAGGGAGGATATTCATGAAAGCCAGAATGATGGAAAGGAAGGCTGTCATATACCAGAACTGGTGCCAATCCCATGTAGCAGGGAAGATGCTGCCGATCGTTCCGAAGCCACCTAGCTGTTTGGCTCCTTCTTTCGAGAAGAGGTATTTCATGTTTCCTACATATCCTTTCAAGGTTTTTACGCCGAGGGAGACACCTGCCGGGAAGGATTCAAAGAAAGTATATTCTTTTTTCACCATAGGGTAGCAGGCGGTCTGTGACGAGACAGGCGGTTACACCCATCAGGTAGGCGGAGTCTACACGCATATTCAATGTGTCGGTTACGCCGTCACGCACATAGGTCAGTGTAATCAGGCGCGGATCTATGCTGTCTTTGAGCAGGGTTTCCGCGTTTTTCTTACGTTCTGCCATCGCTTCTTTGAAGTCGGAGAAAGAAATCGGTGTTCCGTTCAGGGCGATAATGCTGTCGCCTGGTTGGATGCCTGCTTGTGCGGCAGGAGAATTCACCATCACACTGTCTATCACATACGGGAAACGGTAGGAGGCAAAACGGATACTGTCTGCCAGAAGGCGTTGCATCAAGTCTTCAGGGATATAAACGGAGGCTTTCGCACCGTTGCGGATAACGCTTACTTCGCGGGCGTCGGCAATCTGGCTCAACATATCGCCGTCATAACGTTCAAAAGGAACGCCGTCGGCAGAAAGAAGGATATCACCGTCCTGAAAACCTACGGATTTGGCCGTTTCGTTGAAATCCATACCGAGAGGAGCTTCCTGCACCTTTATATATTGGTCGCCCCACGCAAATAGAATCATCGAGTAGATGAACAGGGCCAACAGGAAGTTGAACAGTACGCCACCCACCATGATTACAGACGTTGCCACGCCGGTTTGGAACGGAACTCCACGGTTGTTCGGGTTGTTTCATTCTGCTCGGTCATCCCATCGACTCGTCAATCATACCGGCTATCTTGACATAACCGCCCAATGGCAGCCAACCTACTGCATATTCTGTGTCACTTTTCTTGGGCTTGAATTTAAACAGGGTGAACCAGGGGTCAAAAAATAAGCAGAATTTTTCTACACGCACCTTAAACAAACGGGCAAAAAGAAAATGCCCGCCTTCATGAATGATAACGAGCAAAGATAAGCTCATAATCAATTGCAGGGCACGAATCAAAAATGTTTCCATATAGTCTATTTACAATTTAAAGCCTCATCCAAACCCTCTGCTCATAAGAGGAAAACCGAGGCGCTTTCTAATTTATATTACTTATTTATATTTTTCATTGTTCACGAAATCAGCTCCGGTGCTATCACGGAATCAGCTCCGCAGCTATTCTCCGCGCTTCAGCGTCGGTAGCCACATAGTCGTCGTAAGCAGGAGCGGCTACAAACGCGGCACGTTCCATTGTCTTTTCGATCACATCGCTCATACCGAGGAAGCTGATGCCGTCCCGGAGGAAAGCGGCTACCACTACTTCGTTGGCGGCATTGACAATGCAAGGCATATTTCCGCCCCGATACATCGCCTCGTAAGCCAGGGCAAGGTTGCGGAAACGTTTCGTATCCGGTTGCTCGAACGTCAGGTTCGTGCACTGGGTGAAGTCGAGCCTGTCGAAAGAAGAGCAGATACGGTCGGGATACGAGAACGCATACTGGATGGGCAGACGCATATCCGGCATGCCTAGCTGTGCCTTGACGGCACCGTCCTCAAACTGCACCATGGAATGAATGACCGACTGCGGATGCACCACCACCTCGATCTGGCTGGGCTGCACGCCGAACAGCCATTTCGCCTCGATGACCTCAAAGCCTTTGTTCATCATGGATGCGGAGTCAATGGTGATCTTGGCTCCCATCTCCCAGTTGGGATGTTTCAATGCCTGTGTCTTGGTGACGGACTTCAGCTGCTCCAGCGTGCAGGTCCGAAACGGACCACCGGAAGCGGTCAGTATCACCTTCTCAATCGGGTTCCCGACTTCTCCAGCTAAACACTGGAAGACTGCCGAGTGTTCAGAGTCCACCGGCAAAATGGGAGTGCGGTATTGCTGTGCCAGTTGGTTGATCAGTTCTCCCGCCACCACAAGCGTCTCCTTATTGGCAAGCGCAATGGCTTTCTTGGCACGAATGGCGTTGATCGTCGGCTTCAGTCCGGCATAGCCCACCATTGCCGTCAGCACCATATCCACCGGTCCGGCCTCCACGATCTGACAGACCGCGTCGATTCCGGCATATACTTTAATCGGAAGGTCGCATCAGCGCTTCCTTCAGTTGGGCGTACTTTTCTTCGTTGGCTATCACCACCACTTCCGGCTGGAACTTGCGTGCCTGTGCAATCAGCAGTTCTACCCGGTTGTTGGCCGTCAGGGCATAGGCTTCGTAGAGGTCGGGGTGTTCTTCGATCACCTGCAACGCCTGCGTCCCGATAGACCCCGTAGAGCCTAAAATAGCTATTTGTTTCTTCTTATTCTTCTTTTCTGAATCCATTATTATCTAATTCCTCTGTCACTTGTTACTTATAATCGTATATCCCACTTCTCGTCATTGGCTTTAAAACACGATGTACTTCTCCGGATTGACAGGATGTCCCTTGTACCACAGTTCGAAGTGGAGATGCGGCCCTGTGCTGAGCGTTCCGCTGTTTCCCACCAGTGCGATGGCTTCGCCTCCTTTCACGCGGTCGCCTTCTTTTTTTCAGCAGCGAGCCGCAGTGCTTGTAGATCGAGACGAAATCCTGACTGTGCTGTACGCCTATCACGTAACCGGTTTCAGCGGTGTAGGTGCTCAGAAAGACGGTGCCGTCCATAGTTGCCAGCACACTTTCGTTGGGGTTGGCGGCAATATCCGTTCCAAAAGTGTTTCTTATCGGTGTTGAAATGGTCGGAAACCATTCCACGGGTCGGACGATACAGGATCAGTCCGTTGACATCCGGCTGCGAAACGATCGTAGTCAGATTATATTTTTCATTTTCTTCGTATTGGCGGCGAAATTCCTCTTCACGTCTGGTACGTTCCATCAGGGTGTCTTCGCGGGCGGCGGTCAGCGAGTCGAGCGTCTGCACGCTGTCTATGGGCACTTTTCCGCTGAAAATATCCTGTATGTTCATGATGTAGAGGTTCTGCCTGTTGAGCAGTTCCTGCAAGGAATCCACACGGAGCGCGTTGTCCACGATCTGACTGCGGACTTCACTGTTCATATATCCGGGGAGGTAATTGCGCAAAGGGGTGAAGGCAATGATGCAGGCAGCAATCAGAAAAAGCACCGCCAGCACGGACAACAGCACCGAAAGCCCGTTCAGCTTGGATACCCGAAGCCCCACGATTTCTTCAAGCGTATTCTCATTGATAATGGTGAGTTTATACTTGAACTTGAAATTGTTCCAAAATGCTTTACTCCGTTTTCTTGGCATCTTTATTAATTATTAATCTTCCTCCAAATCTTCCAAATTCAACAATCCTTCGGGAAGCTCGACTGTGATGAGCTTCTTTTCCTGATTGATTTCCACTATAAATTCTTCCTGTGCAGGGACGAGGAGTTCTTCTCCGTCCTCCTGTTCGACCACAAAAAGGGTGTTCACCGTAGCGGTATCCACTTCGACCACTTACGCCCAGCTCGCCGTGACGACGTCTTCCATGCGGAAACCGACGAAGAAGTTACCACGACAGTTCGCCGTCCTTCCGCCTCTTCCGCGTGCTTCACCGGGAAGTAGACTTGCGACATTCGGTGAACATACGCGCGCGTTCCGCCGTATCTATGCCTTCAAGCTTCACCAGTCGCGGTGGAGTCCGAACGAAAACGGATATTCTTCGATGAAAAACGGTACGAAAATACCGTCGAGCAGGCATATCAGATAATCGCAGTCCACACGGTCGAAAA
>ENA-OQAB01000768-OQAB01000768.1-human-gut-metagenome-genome-assembly--contig:-NODE-768-length-16355-cov-2.863323_pt1 | contig 16355 bp, 14 predicted proteins | sample MGYA00242490_ERZ504517 | MGnify/ENA primary metagenome ERZ504517 (study PRJEB26092, sample SAMD00036298) | human gut metagenome | host: Homo sapiens | study: EMG produced TPA metagenomics assembly of...
AAGCTAGTAATACAGATAGTATTATTCAAAAAATTACATCTTGGAAAGTAATTATTGCAATTCAAATTATAGCTTCATTAGTACTTGTAGCATTATTTTTTAAACTAGGCGCATTACCAATGAAATATACTTTGATAATTATTGCAGTGGTTTTATTGTTATGTGTTGGGACATTTTTCTTAATGAAACCTTCCGAAAACGAAAAATCAGTAAAAAATATTGTAGGAAAAGTTGTTAGTTTATTATTAAGTGTTGTACTTTTAATGGGTTCATTATATATTGCTAAAGGTAATTCAGTATTAGATAAAATTTCTGGAGCTAATACTCAAACAACAAGAATGGTTGTTGTTACTTTAAAAGATAGTAAATATGATGAATTATCTGATTTAAAGAATCAAACAATTGAAGTTAATAATGCTGTTGATGAAGAAAACATGAAAAAAGCCATCACTGAATTAAATAAAGCAGAGTCTTCAATTAAAACAAATGATGTTAAAGATTTTGATAAATTAGCAAATGATTTATATAGTGGAAAAACACCTGCAATATTAGTTAATCAATCATATTATGCAGTGTTTGAAGCAAATCATGAAAATTTCGAAAGTGAAACAAAAGAAATTTGGCATTATGATATCACACAAGAAATCAAAGATATTTCTAAAAATGTTGATGTTACTGAAAGTTTATTTACAATTTATATTAGTGGAATTGATACATCAGGACCAGTTTCTACAGTTTCAAGATCAGATGTTAATATGCTAGTTACTGTTAATCCGAAAACAAAACAAATTTTAATGACAAGTATTCCTAGAGATTATTATGTAACATTAGCAAATAAAGGTAAAAAAGATAAATTAACACATGCAGGTTTAGCTGGTGTTGAAAATTCTGTTAAAACAATTGAAAATTTCTTAAATATTGATGTCAATTATTATGCAAGAGTTAATTTCACATCATTAGTCACAATGGTTGATGCATTAGGTGGTATTACTGTTGATTCACCAGTTGCCTTTACAACAAGACATGGAAAATATCATATTGTTAAAGGAAATAATAATCTAAATGGTCAACAAGCCTTAGGATTCGTAAGAGAACGTTATGGATTAGCTAATGGTGATAATGATCGTGTTAAAAATCAACAACGTGTTTTAACCGCTATGTTAAAGAAAGCAATGTCACCAAAGATTATTACAAATTACAATAGTATTTTAAATTCTATCGCTGGATCATTTGAAACAAATATGTCATCAAGCGAAATTACTTCATTAATTCAAATGCAATTAGATGATATGGCTTCATGGGATATCCATCAAATTCAATTAAGTGGACGTGGAACATCAATGACTGGTGGGGCATATATGCCTAACAATAAGCTATATTATATGATTCCAAATGATGAAAGTGTATCTTATTGTAGTTCTTTAATTAAGAAGATGATGAATGGTGAAAAAATTACAATAAAAGAATAACTTTGATGGAAAGAGCATTTCTAATGAGAATGCTCTTTTCGTATACAAGTTATATACAACATGATGTTAAACTTGATTTAGAAAGAAGGGGAGATTATGCAAGTATTAAAAAACATACTAAATAAAGTGACACATAAGTTTGTTATAAGTGATTTGTTATTAGGAATAAGTTTATATTTAATTATTTCACTACTTTTATTAGGAGTACTACCAGTACTATATGCGAGTATAGTCATTATTATTATTTTATGTATTAATGTTAGCTTATTCTTTATGATGAAAACAGATAATGAAAAGTCAGTAAGAGTTATTGTCAGTAAAGTCATATGTGTTGTTTTAAGTATTATCATGTTAATTGGCGGAATATATCTTAATAAAGGAAATAAGACACTAGAGAGTATTACAAGCGCAGATAAAGATACATATACATATTCACTTATTGTATTAAAAGATAGTCATTTGAATTCTATTAAAGATATGAAAAATAAAAAATTGCTATGAATGTGAAAGAAGATATTCAATACTTTACAAAAGCATTAACTTTTTAAAAGAAAATAGTAAAGATTTTCAAAGCGAAGAAATTAATGATTTTCATCAATCAGCAAATTATCTTTATCAAAAGAAATGTGATGGTATTTTTATAAATGAGGCTTATCGTACAATTATAGAAGAAAATTATCCTCATTTTACAGAAGAAACAAAAGTTATTTGGTCATGTTCAATTGATAAAAAAATTGAAGACTTTTCTAAAAATGTTGATGTTACAAATAAGCCATTTGTTATTTACATCAGTGGAATTGATACGTTTGGAAATGTTTCAACTGTTTCAAGAAGCGATGTGAACATGATAGTAACAATTAATCCTGTGACTAAACAAATATTAATGACAAGTATTCCTAGAGATTATTATGTAACTTTAGCGAATAAAGGTAAAAAAGATAAGCTTACTCATTCTGGATTAGCTGGCATAGAGAATACTGTTAAAACAGTTGAAAACTTTATGGATATTGATATCAATTATTATGCGAGAGTTAATTTTACTTCTCTTATTGAGATGGTTGATGCATTAGGAGGAATTGAAGTCGAATCAATTGAAGATTTTACAATTGGCCAATATCATTATGTTAAGGGAATAAATCAATTGAATGGAGATCAGGCATTATATTTTGCAAGAGCGCGTTATACGGTTACAGGAGGAGATAATGGACGTGTAGCTAATCAACAGCGTGTTTTAACAGGAATGTTAAAGAAAATGATGTCACCAGTTATTCTTACGAATTATACAAGTGTTCTTGATTCGATTGAGGGATGTTTTGAAACAAATATGTCTGCTGATGAAATAACAAGCTTAATTCAAATGCAATTAAGTGATATGAGTAGCTGGAATATTGTTCATAAGCAAATGTCAGGTCATGGTCAAAAATTAACTGGTGGGGCATATATGCCGCAAAGTAAACTCTATTATATGATTCCAAATGAGAAAAGTGTTCAAGAAAATAAGTTATACATTCAAAAAGTTTTAAAAGGTGAAAAAAATAACTAACAAAGAATAAGAGAATATTTTGTGTTTTTGTGATAAACAATTCTTATTTCATTGTTTTATAGACAAAGTCTTGCTATAATGGATAAAAAAGGAGTTGAAAGTATTGAAAGATGTAACATTAGTTGTAATGGCAGCGGGGATAGGAAGCCGCTTTGGCGGTGGAATTAAGCAATTAGAACCAGTGGGACCAAATGGTGAAATCATTATGGATTATTCTATCTATGATGCGTTAGAAGCAGGGTTTAATAAAATTGTTTTTGTCATTAGAAAAGATTTAGAAAAAGACTTTGATGAAATTATTGGTCAAAGAATCAAAAAGAAAGTACATGTAGAATATGCATTCCAGGAATTAGATGACATTCCTGAAGTTTATCAAGAAAGATTTAAAGATCGTAGTAAGCCTTGGGGAACAGGACAAGCCATCTTAGCATGTAAGAACTTAATTAATGAACCATTTTTAGTTATTAACGCTGATGATTATTATGGTAAAGAAGCTTATATAGAAGCTTATAAGTATTTAACCCAAGAACATCAAAGTGATGTTTTACCAATTTGTATGGTAGGTTTTGTATTAAAGAATACTTTAAGTGATAACGGTGGAGTAACAAGAGGAATTTGCCAAGTCAGTGAAGATAACAAGCTAGTAGATATTGTTGAAACACATAATATTGAACGTATTGATGGGAAAGCTATTGTAGAAGGTAAAGAAATTAATTTAGATTCAGCTGTTTCAATGAATATGTGGGGACTATATCCTGAGTTCTTTGATATTCTTGAAAAAGGCTTTGATGAATTCTTAAATGCTCTAGAAGCCTCAAAATTTGAAATCTGAGTATCTTTTACCAACTATTATAGGTAATTTTACTTTCAAACAAGGAAAAAGTCTCTGTAGAAGTCTTAAAATCGCATGATGAATGGTTTGGTGTTACATACAAAGAAGTAAAGAATTTGTAAAAGAAAACATACAGTTATTAGTAGAAAAAGGAGTCTATCCAGAAAAACTATAATTTGAAAATATTGGAAATTGGAAAGTTTAGCTATTTGGATGAAGATATAAAAAACATATTATTTGATAATATTCATTTTAAGAGGGAAACCTCATTTTTTTTTGTAAAAAAATTAAATTTACTATTCCCAAATACAGGAAAATATGTTATATTATTAATGCAATAAGAGATTATTGTGCGGTATTGTTATGTTCTATTTATATAGGAGAAAGTGAGCCACTTTCTCCTAACTTTTTTGTAACAAAAAGAAAAATACTGGATAACCCTTATCTATTATCCAGTATTTCTTGTCAATTGACAAATGAATCGATTCAGTTTTGGTTTCATATTGATCTTCACAAGAAGCCAGGTTCTTTTAGGCTAAGTCGTAAAGATAAATAGCTGACTCAATAACAACACGCTGCTGATGAGAAAAATCCCTTTCTTAATTTTAAATTTTTTTTAGTTCATTTTCTTAGTTCTTTTATATAAGAGTGTATGTATTGCTATTAAGTTTGTCTCTCAAGACAATCTCATTATATGCATTTCAAGTGAAATAGAAAAGCTAAAAAATAAAAAAACGTGTTTTATCATGAATCATTTTCAAATTCGTCAACTTTTAGGTAAATAAAAATTGTAACAAGCAGAACCTGTTACAATTTATTTTTTTGTTTTCTTCATTAACCCTTTAACATCACCCATAAGCTCGCCTTTTTCATTAACGTTTTCACAAATATAATCCAATGATGCGTTATAAAAACGAGAAAAACGAATCAATTTACCTAAAGAAGGTGTTCTTTGATTAGATTCATATTGTGAAACAATAGGTTTAGACATTTTCAAAGTTTCAGCAACCTGTTTCTGAGATAAGCCTGCTTCTTTTCTTAAAGTTCTTAATCTTTCACCGATACTCATAATTCTTTCACCATCCTTTTAGATATTATACACTAATAAAAATTGCATTAGGGAAACTTCTTGCGATTTGCAAATAAAATTTATCAAAAACACAATAGGGTGGTAAAAAGTGCCTGTAATTGTCTTAAAAGTGACATGACGAATTATGGGAATTTATGTAAAATAATGTATGCGGAAAATATACCGTAAAAGTTCATTTTACAAAAAGAAGGGAAGGGGTTAATATGAACATAGCGATTTGTGATGATTCAAGTTGGTTATCTTAATCTGATTAAAAAGAAGATTATAGAATGTTTTCATGAAGAAGAAATTGAATTATATGTTTATACATATTCTTCAGTTGATGAATTCATCGATAGTGTTAAGGAGCACTCTTATCAATTTGCTTTTATTGAAATGAGAGTAGAAAACAATCATGGAATAGAGGCAGCAAAAAGATTAAAAAAACGCAATCCAGCATGTCAAGTTGTCTTTGTTAGTGATCAATATCGACGAGTACCTGAAGCATTTCAAGTACGAGCAAGAGAATATCTACTAAAGCCAATCAAGACAGAAGTATTCAAAGATGTCTTTGACTATCTTATGAATTGGTATTTAGATCAAAACATTAAATTTGTAGTGCCAATTCGAGATATAGGCCGTAAGCGCATATTTTCAGTTGATGAAATCAAATACTTTGAAACATACTATAACGATTTAGAAATTGTCACAGTTAATGATGAACATTTTATGACACATGTTAAAAACAGATACCGCTTACGTACAGCATTAAAATCAAGATGGTTTATGCAAGTCAATCAAAGTGTACTAGTCAATATGAAATGTATCGATTTTTTAACTGACCGAAATGTCATTTTAAAATCAAGGGAAGTTTTTCCAACAAGCAGGGGAACACTTGTTAAAAATCATTTGTTGTACGATAAATTTTTAAAATACATAGAAAAGAAAAAATAAGAAGGAGAGAGAAATTTATGAATATAGCCATTTGCGATGATGAAGAATTTTATGTCCAAGACATATCAACACGTTTAGACAATTTTACACAAACTTTTAAAGATATTCCATTAGACATTGACACATTCACAAGTGGAAAAGATTTAATAAAATCATTTACTAAAAAGAAATATGATTTAATCTATTTAGATATAGAACTAGCTGATAGTAATGGAATTGACATAGCTCAATATGTTCATGATATTAAACCAAATTGTATGATTATCTTTGTAACAAGTCATATGAGTTATGTTAATCAATCATTTATAGTCAATGCATTTCAATTTATAAAGAAACCTATTGAATCAAAATTATTTATAGAAGAAATACAAAGAGCAATCAAAACCTATCGCTCTTTTACTAAGTCATATATGTTTCCAACATCCAATGGAAATCTTATTTTCAAAACAACTGAAATTATATCCTTAGAAACATCTTATAAATATTACAAACTATATTCAACTCGTGGAAATTATTATGGAAATTCCCAAATCAATTCAAACAATAAAAAAAGATTTAGAAGAAATTTTATTTTTTCAGAATACAAAGAAGTCATTTAATTAATTTATCACATATCAAAGAAATTCAGTATCCAAAAGTTATTATGAGTAATGGTAGTAAAATTAAAGTATCCAAAAAACGATATAAAGACTTCAAAAAAGCATTTAATAAATTTTTAGATCAATAAAAAGATTGAGCATTGATATCACTCAATCTTTTTTTGTCTTTAATATAATTCTTAAAACAACTCTATCTTCTTTTGTGTCATACTGTATATCACCATCATATCGCTTCACAATATCCTTAATCTCCTCAACACCAAAGCCATGATTCATTTTATCGACCAATTTACTTGTTTTATAAAAGCGTGGCTTTGTATGAGGAATGATTGAATTGGTGATATGAATAACTAGGTAATCTTTCTTGTTTCTAGCTTCAAAGTAAATATAACGATTTTCTTCGACCTTCTCACATGCTTCAATAGCGTTGTCTAATGCCAAACCAATCAATAAAGCTAATTCATTAATCTCAATATCACCATAGTACATATTCTTGGCGTTTTCTTCATAGATGATATTCTTTTCCTTTGCCAAAGATAGCTTATCATCAATGACACTATCAATCGAAACATTACCAGTATGGATCAGTGCATCTCTTTCCTCTACTACACCCAACAATTCTTTAACCAGATCTTCAGCCTTCTCATACTTCTTGTCCTTGAGATAACCATATACAATATCCAAATTATTTCTGACATCATGTCTCATTTTTCTTTCTTTTTCATCTACACTTATTCTCTTGTAAATATATTCTTTCTCTTTCAAGATGTTTTGTGTTTGAATTGCCAAATCTTTTTCTATTTTCTCGTGTTTTACTTGATACCTATCAAAGAAGATAGATGATGCAATACTGACGAACATCACAAATATGAAAGTTCTACCAACAACTGGAAAATAGAACAGACTTCTTGTGTTAGTAATAAAAGTAGAACAAAAATAAACAAAAAGTAAAATACTAATAATTTTATAATGGAAAAATCTTTTACCAATCATACAGTTAAAATAAAGACATAAAATTGTAAATAATACATATCTTTCAATAAATAAAACTAGTGTTATGTATGAATGGAGATATTCAACGTAATAACTTATGATTTGAGTATCGAAAATCCATGAAAAAATAACATGGCAAATTATATAGATAATTCCTTTTAAAAAAATAAAATGGATTATTGCTTTAAAATTCGTTTTAAAATTTAAGTGATATGTTTTTAATTGGACAATCAGTATTAGAAAGGTAATTAAAATTGTATAAAAGAAACCAGGTGATACAATATTTATAAATATTAGAATTACTAGACATAGGCAATTTATTGGATTTATTTTTAAATATTTTTCATCTTTATTTTTTTTATGACTGATGTTAATTATTAAGAAAATTAATCATGATATAAAGTCTATGACTGATAAAAATCAAATTTAATTATAAAATTAATAATCGAATCCATTCTTAAAGCTCCTTATTGATAAATTCACGATATTTTACCTTGAAATCTTTTCTCTTTTTCTTAGTAATATGTAATTCATGCTTATTTGTCATTGTGATATCTTCATAAGTAAATGTATCAACATGCTTAAAGTTAATGATAATACTTCTATTAAGTTGGTAAAAATTATAATTCAATAAATCCTTTTTAGTTTGTTTTATTGATTTACTATTACCAAAATATTGTGTTCTAGGCGTAAACAGTTTATAAGTATCATAACTTGTTTCAATATAAACAATATCATCTGTTTTAATATACTTTGTTCCTCCACTTGTATTAAAGACTACACAACGATTTAATTGCGTATATCTATCAACAGAACGTCTTAATTCTTTTTCAAATAAACTATCTTTGATTGGCTTAGTAATAAATTGAGCAGCACCAACCCAATAGGATTCAGGAATATAATCACTATATCCACTTACAAAAACAATAATACATTCAGGCATAATATCTTTAATTTGATATGCCATTTCGATACCGTTCTTTTCTTTAAATTCAATATCTAGATAAACTAAATCATATCTTACAAATTTAAAGCTTTCCATAAATTCTTCAGGATCAGTAAAACCATCAAATTTATTTGGTTGGATATCCTCTACTCCAAAATTTCTTATTCTTTCTAAAATGTTGTTGACGTAGTATTCTTCATCGTCACAAACCGCAATTTTCATAATATCAACCTCCCATATTAATTTTTATTCGTAATTATAGAAATCGCGAGTAACTCTATTGTATAACAAATTTTACCATTTGTGTGTGCATTTTTATCCCAAATGCATGCACTTTTCACCTTTTCGACACAAAAATGCTTAATTTTCAATTATTTTATATTGGGAAGGGGGTGTAATGATATGAAAACAAAGAAGAAAATGGTTGCTTTAGGAATGAGTTTAATGATTTTATGTGGAAGTCTTGCTAGCGTCTCTGCCTATGTTTATGTGCCTGGTACACAGTATCAAACTGTGACACATAAAGATATTCCAGCGTGGGGATATCACAGTTTTGATACATACTATGGAAGCAAGAAAGCAACAACTGGATATTTTGCTACATTTCATAAAACACATGGAGATGCAGCTTTAGGAAATTTTGCTGAAATCATTACAAGTGGAAAAAACGGCTAGATCTAATATGATTGGTATTCCTGAAGGAAAAACAGTATTATCTGAAGAACATAGTTGTTCAAAAGGAACTGTATATTTCACTGCAGTAGGATCTCATAGCTTAGAACCAAGCAACACATGTGATGTTAACTTAAAATTTAGCGCAGATAATCTACGCTAAAAAATAGCAAGCCCCCTCACTATCGAAGGGACTTGCTTTCTTTTTTAGTAATAATAACTTCTTGAATACGTTTGTTTTGAATCTTGGTGATTTGAAAACTCCATTCATCAACAACAAGTGTTTTGGTCGTACCATCTTGAGGGATAGTACGCAAATAACTATATAAAAATCCACCTAAAGTATCATAATCATCATTAAATGAAATGTTAATACCCAGTTCTTCTACTAAATCATCTATAAGAATATGACCTTTCACTTTCCATTGACAATTATTTATTTGTTGAATAAGAGATTGTTCATGCATATCATGTTCATCATAAATATTCCCAAATATTTCTTCAACAAGATCCTCTAATGTAATGATTCCGCTCATTTTACCAAATTCATCAATCGCAATTGAAAAATGAACATTTTTATCTTGCATATCAGCAAATAAATCATCTGCACTAATTGTTTCAGGAACAAAATAAGGTGAAGTTAAAAGCTCTTTAAGAGTTTTTTCTTTTGTTTGTAAATTTAACAGATAATCTCTTACATGTAAAATACCAATAATGTTATCTTCATCATTTTCATAAACTGGATATCTTGATAAACCAGTTTCTTTGATGATTTGAATGATCTCATCATCATTTGCTTCTATTGATAAAGTCATAACATCAACACTATGTGTCATAATTTCACGGATACAAGTATCATCAAAATCAAATATATTTTGTAACCATTCACTTTCATCTTCATCTAAAATACCACGTTTTTCACCTAATTCAATCATTGTTAAAATATCTTCCTCAGTAACGGATTCTTCATTCGCTTCAGTTTAAGATGAAGTAATTTTAAAATTGCATTCGTAGATAATGAAAGAAATGAAACAATAGGTTTCACAACCTTTGCTACTCCAAGAACAACACCACAAGAAAGTTTTGAAACTTCATATGGTTTTTGCATCGCAATTCTTTTAGGAACCAGCTCACCAAAAACCAAGGTAAAATAAGACAAAATCAAAGTAATAATAATAACTGAAATCGTATCTAAAACATTGATTGATAAAGCAGTTAATCCTAAATCATAATAAATCCAATTGGTTAAATATTTAGAAAAGTTATCTGCTGCAAAGGCACTACCTAAAAATCCGGCTAAAGTAATGCCTATTTGAATCGTAGATAAAAATCCCGAAGGTTCTTTTGTTAAACGTAAAAGACGTTGTGCAGTTTTTTCACCTTTGTCTGCTTGCTTTTCTAATTGTGTTACATTGAGAGATAAAACAGCAATCTCACTAGCCGCAAAGAATGCATTCACTAAAATTAAAATAACTTGCAATAATAATTGCGAGGGTATAGAGTCCATATCATCACACTCCTCTTTTTTTGTGTCCTCTAACCGTTTTTGTGATACAAAAAAAGGACTCATATCACAAAAGTAATAAAAGTCTCGTTATTTCATATATAAACCGGCTATAAAAGCGTGGTGACGATTATATAACATCTAAATAGATGCTAACTACTCCCTTTTATGTCTCTATTTTATCATATTCTTTAAAACTGTCAATATGGATTTGATTATGCTAAAATAGAAATATGAAAGTAGGAGATGTGAGAAGATGGAATTGATATTAGAAGAATATGTTCATGAAAATTTACCTAAAGGATTTCAACCCTATTCTATTTATTGCATGATTGTAGATAATGTTGAAGTTGGAAGATTGGTCTTAAGAGAAGGACGTGATGAGGAAGTTTATTTTGCTGGACATATTGGATATAGTGTTTATGAAGAATATCAAGGGCATCATTATGCTTATCAAGCTTGTCTGCTTTTAAGAGAAATGCTTGATTTTGATCATCTTCTCATAACATGTAATCCTGATAACTATGCGTCTTTAAAAACAATTCAAAGATTAGGCTGTCAGTATATTGAAACAAAAACAATACCTGCACATTTAAAAAAAGATTTTGCATCTGAAGATACAGAAAAAATGATATTTATTTTCAAAAAATAATAGAACAAGGAGGAAACACATGAAGTTTGTACATATTGCCGATTTACATTTAGGGAAAGTTATTCATCAATATTCATTATTAGATATTCAAAGAGAATTGCTTTTTGAATTATTAGAATACATGAATCAAGAGGATATTAGAATTCTATTGATTGCTGGAGATATTTATGATCGTTTTATTCCTAGTCAAGAAGCGGTCAATTTACTAGATGAATTTTTAAGCAAAGCCTTGCTTGATTATCATATTGAAGTTTTAATGATTAGTGGTAATCATGATAGTAGTGATCGTATTCATTTTGCAAGCTCTATCTTATCAAAAAGAGGATTGCATATAGAAACTTATTTATCACAACATTTAAATTATGTTGAAAAAGAAGATGTCAGATTTTATTTATTGCCATTTGTGAAACCATCACAAGTTAAAGCTTTATATCATGATGAACAAATTCATGATTATCAAAGTGCTTTGAAAGCCTATATGTCACATCAAAAATTAGATTCTCATTATAAGAATATTTTAATTACACACCAATTTGTTGGGCACAATAGTTTAACAAGTGAATCTGAAATGCCAATCAGTGTTGGGGGAAGTGAAATTGTTGATGCATCTTTATTTCAAGACTTTGATTATGTAGCTTTAGGTCATTTACATGCTCCACAGGCAGTTACAAGAGAAACTATGCGTTATAGTGGCTCTTTAATGCGTTATTCATTTGATGAAGTGAAGCAAAATAAATCTATTGTTATTGTTGATACTGATGATATGTCAATAACATTACATACACTACATCCTAATCAAACATTAGAAAAATACACAGCAACATTTGTCGAATTAATGGATCCTCATTTTATCAAACAAAAAAATGATTTCTTAGCATTTGAGTTAAAAGATGAAACGTTAATTCCTCATGCAATCGATCAATTGAGAGTCCTATATCCAAACTTATTACAAATAACGTATTCTTACTTATTAAAAGAACAGACCAATCATCAAGTTCAATCCATACAAACCCTCGAACAGACAGATACTCCCACATTATTTCAACAATTTATAAAGAAATGAAAACATAGAATTATCTCCACAACAATTTAAAGTTGTCAAAGAATTATTAGAAAAAGTAGGTGAAGAACATGAGAATTCTTAGTTTAACCATGAATGCTTTTATGACTTATAAAGATTTAACAACAATTCATTTCGATGAACTGATTGATCATGGTCTTTATCTTATCAGTGGTCCAACAGGAGCAGGAAAAACAACAATATTTGATGCTATGACATTTGCATTATATGGTGTTGCAAGTGGTACTTATCGTAATCAATCTTATTTTCGTAGTGATTTTGCTGAGGCAAAAGAAGAAACCTATGTTGAAATGACTTTTGAACTTCATCAAAAAATCTATACTGTCAAACGTTCACCAACATATATGCGTCCAGGTTATAAAACACCAAAGATGGCAAATGCTTATCTTCAATATGATGATGTTATGATTGAAGGTGTAAAGGAAGTCAATAACAAGATCAATGAGCTATTAGGCGTTGATGTTCATCAATTTAAACAAATTGTCATGATTGCTCAAGGAGAATTTACGAAACTCATTTATGCTAATAGTGAAGAAAGAGAACGTGTCTTAAGACATATTTTTCATAGTGACCCATTAGTGAGTTTTGAAAATATTTTAAAAGAAGAAACACGTAAATATAAAGAAAAGTATCAGTTATCAAGTGGACAATTATTATCACGTTTTCAATTACTTGATTTTTCTAAAGAATTTCAACAAATTCATCAAGATGGCTTTCATCCTAGTTATATTGATGATGCAATACAGGAAAATGATAAACTCTATGCATTGGTACAAGAATATCAAAAACAATATCAAAAGCATAAAGACCAATATGAACAATTATCACAAGCCTATTATCAAAAACAAAAACATAATCAAGATTTACAAGAATATCATCAAGTGCAACAGGCTTATCAAACATTATCAAATCAACAAGCGAAGATGGAACAAATCAAAAAAGATATTGATAAACTAAATATTATTGAAAAAAATCAATCACTTATTTATCAATATCAGCAGACTCAACTTCAATTACAAAATAATCAAAAACAAAGTGAAAACATTACCTTACAATTACAACAATGTACAACTCTCTTTAAAGATATCCAAAAAAAATATACAAATCTTTCTGTAATTCAACAAGAAAAAGATGCTTTAATGGTTGAAATGGAAAAAAGCAAACAAGCTTCTTTAAAACAAAAAGAATATCAAAAGCTTAAGTTAAGTTCGCAAAAACTTCATCGTACCTATCAACAGACCCAACAAAAATATAATGAACTCTTATCAACACATCAAAAATTTATCAAACGTATGGAAAGAGATCAAGAAAATGTCAATCATCTTCCCAATTTACAATTAGAACTCCAACAAAAAGAACAATTGGTTAAAGAAGTCAATCAAAAACGGGTTTCTATTCATGAACTAAGTGAATTTTATGATGATTTTACAAAACTTCAAGATCAACATTATGAATTATCAAATGAATATAAGAAAAAAGATGCTATTTATCAAGATGTTTTTTTACGTTATCAAAAAGAAGATGAAAACTTTAAAAGACAACAAGCAGGAATTTTGGCATCTACTCTTGAAGATAATCAACCTTGTCCGGTTTGTGGATCATTATCCCATCCACATCTAGCAACCTTGACTTTTAAGGTTTTGACATCTAATGAATTAGAAGAATTAAATCAAGAGGTAGAAAAGAAAAAAGCTATCAAAGAAGATGCTTATCAAGAAGTCTTGAGCCAAAATGAGCGTATTCACCAAATGAAGGCAAAGATTGATGTTTTAAAAAAACAGTTAAATATTGAAGAAGAATTATCTAAAGAAGTCTTTATTCGATTGCTTTCAGATATTATTCATATTGTTGAAGATCAAGAAAAGACATATCAGAAGTATTATACAGAAGTAGCATATTTAAAAAGAATTCAAAAATCACTAGAACAAGATCAAATTGTATGTGATAAACAAAAACAAGAGTTAGATCAATTCCAAGAATTATTATATTCCCAAGAAAAACAAGCATCTATTTATCAAACTCAAATACAAGAATTAATATCACAGTATGAACAGATTGATTCTCAAGATTATCAAAAAGTTTTAACATCTCAACAAGATCAATTGGAATTACTCAATCAACATATCCATAATATTGAAGAACAATATTATCAGTGTCAAAAAGATATTTCAGTTTTTACTCAACAAAAAGAAACTCTAGCTCAACAAGCGATTCAATTACAAACTGACTATCAACAATTAGAAAAACAATATCTCAATTTTATTTCTTCATCATTTAATGACATACAAGAATTTCATGATTATCAACAGATGTTAGAACAAAAATCAGAAAAAGAAAACATCTATCAAAATTATCTTGTTGAACAAAAAACATTATTAACACGTCTCAAAACTTTAGAAACACTTACGCAAGGTCAAGAGATGGTGGATTTAAGTCAGGAAGAAGTACGTTTAAAAGAATTGGAAGAAAAACGAGATTGTCATTTTCAGACTTATAATCAGAAATTACATACATATACAAAAAATCAAGAAATTCTTAAAGCATTACAAAAAGACTATACCAAAAATCAAGATATCTTTGAAAAATATACTATGTATCAAGATTTATCTGATATAACGTCAGGGAAAAATCCACAACGTATGTCTTTTGAGCGTTATGTTCTATCAGCTTATTTTGAACATATTTTAGAATATGCAAATATTGAATTATTGAAAATGAGTAATGGACGTTTTGCTTTATATCGAAAAACAAGCGGTTAAAGGGGCTAAAACAACAGGGGCTAGATTTAAGTGTCTTGGATTATGAGACTGGTATTATGCGTGATATTCAATCTTTATCTGGGGGTGAATCTTTTAAGGCAGCATTATCTTTGGCTTTAGGATTATCTTCAATGATTCAAAGTTATGCTGGTGGTATTGAATTGAATACTTTATTTATTGATGAAGGATTTGGCACATTGGATAGTGAATCTATTGACCAGGCCTTGTCAGTTTTATTAGATTTAAAAAATGATAATAAAGTGATTGGAATTATTTCTCATGTTGATGAGTTGAAAGAAAGAATTTCAACTCAAATTGTGGTTGAAAAAGGTGTACAGGGAAGTATTTTGCATATTGAAAAAGAATAGCTAGTGAAGTCGTTTAAAATTCAATATTCATAATTGCAATTTATGATAAATCTTGTATAATAATATGGTAAATATGAAGAAAAGGGGTATATATAATGGCGAACAATAAAGTCAAAAATGATGCAATTACATCAAGAGATGAAGACTTTGCTCAATGGTATACAGATGTTTGTAGAAAAGCAGAGTTAATGGATTATTCAAGTGTCAAAGGATTTATTATTTATCGACCTTATGGGTATGCTTTATGGGAAATGATTCAAGCATACATGGATAAGAAATTTAAAGAAACAGGACATGAAAATGTTTATATGCCGCTGTTAATCCCTGAATCATTACTTCAAAAAGAAGCAGATCATGTTGAAGGATTTGCACCTGAATGTGCTGTTGTTACAAGAGGTGGATTAGATAATTTGGAAGAAAATTTAATTATTCGTCCAACTTCTGAAACATTATTTTGTGAACATTATGCAAAAATCGTGAATTCTTATAGAGATTTACCAAAATTATACAATCAATGGTGTAGTGTAGTTCGTTGGGAAAAAACGACAAGACCATTTTTAAGAGGTTCAGAATTCTTATGGCAAGAAGGTCATACAATTCATGCAACAAAAGAAGAAGCAAGAGAAGAAACAATGCGTATGTTAGGTATTTATGAAAATACGGCTAAAGATTTATTAGCAATTCCAATGGTTACCGGAAGAAAAACAGAAAGAGAAAAGTTTGCTGGAGCTGAGGAAACATATACAATTGAAGCTTTAATGCATGATGGGAAAGCCTTACAATCAGGAACTTCACATTATTTTGGTGATGGTTTTGCTAAAGCATTTGGTATTCAATTCTTAGATAAGGATAATAAACAAAAATATGTTTATCAAACATCATGGGGTGTCTCAACTCGTTTATTAGGTGCAATT